>Ga0335085_10000334_pt1 | contig 139014 bp, 117 predicted proteins | sample Lox_Sample_45_FD_206712 | JGI IMG/M metagenome (GOLD analysis project Ga0335085, IMG submission 206712) | Soil microbial communities from Loxahatchee National Wildlife Refuge, Florida, United States - Lox_Sample_4.5 | ecosystem: Environmental > Terrestrial > Soil > Wetlands | place: USA...
TGCAGGACGCGCAGGAGCTTGGCCTGGATCGCGAGAGGCGTGTCGCCGATCTCGTCCAGGAACATCGTTCCGCCGTTCGCGAGCTCGAACTTGCCCGGCCGCCCGTCGACTCCGGTCGCGACGCCCTTCTCGATGCCGAACAGCTCGCTCTCGAGGAGGCTCTCGGGCACCGCGGCGCAGTTGAGGGCGAGGAACGGCCCGTCGCGGCGCGGCGAACCCGTGTGGAGGAGGCGCGCGGCGAGCTCTTTGCCCGTTCCGCTCTCTCCCGTGATCAGGACGTTCACGCGGGAGGCCGCGGCGCGGGCGAGGAGCTCCTTGGCGCGGCGCATGGGCGCCGAGTCGCCGATGAGGAGCTCGTCGACCGCCGACGTGCCCTTGAGGGACCGGTTCTCCTCGCGGAGCCGGTCGAGGTCGGCCGCGAGGGCGCGGAACCGGCGGCTCCCTTCCAGCGCCGGGGCCGCGAGGGCCGCGAGCGAGCCGAGGAAGCGCCGGTCCTCCTCGTCGAACGTGGCGGCGTCCCCGCCGCGGGCCTCGCGCTCGAGCACGACGAGGACCCCGAGGACCCGGTCTCCGGACACGAGAGGAACGCCCGCGACGCTGGCGGGCGGGCGGCCGAACACGGTCTCCGCGCCCCTCGCGAGCGGGGCCTTCGCGCGCGCGAGATCGAGGACGAAGGGATCCGAGGCGACGCCGAGCGGCGTCGGCGCCGGCCGGAGTCCGACCGAGGCGACGGTCCCGGCGCCGCCGGCGTCCTCGAACGCCGCCGCAAAGCCGCAGGCGGCGTCGAGGACCGGCACGGCCCGCGCGAGGATTTCCTCGAGGAGGGCCCGCTCGTCGGACGTGGACGTGAGCGACCGGCTCACGTCGTAGAGCGTCTCGAGGCGCAGGACTTTCTTCTTGAGCGCGAACGCCTCGAGATCGCGCGCGGGAGGCCGTGGAGCGCTCACCGGATCAGGAGACGCCCGGGGCGCGGCGCGCCGGAGCGGCCGCGGCGGTCGACGCCGGCTTCTCGCCCCGGATTCGCGCGAGCATTTCGAGGGCCGGCGCGAACCGCGGGTTCTGCTTGAGGATCGGCGCGAGAGCCTCGGAGGCCTCGTCCGTCTTCCCGAGGCGCCCGAGGCTGCGGGCAAGCGTCATCCTCTCGAAGTACTGCGCGGGGAAGTACTCCGTGGCGCCGAGGCCCTTGTCGTCCTTGCGGTCGAGCGAGTCCCGGAGGAGGGCGACCGCCTCGGAGTCGCGTCCGGCGCCCGACGCGATGATGCCGCGGATGAGCTTGACGTCCTTGTCGATCGACGCGTTCCTCTCCGGGTCCTTCTCGTCCCGGAAGACGCCGAGGTCGATCCCGGCGAGGATCTTGTCGGCCTCGGCGGTCCGGCCGAGTCGTCCGAGGAGGGCGGCGCGGCGGAGAGCCACCTGGCCGCGGACGCGCCGCGCCTCCAGGGAATCCGGGAGAAGCGCGACCTCCCCGGCCTCCGCGTCCATCTCCCGGACCGCCTCGTCGGCCCGGCCCGCGTCCACGAGCATGACGGCGGCATAGAGGCGGAAGTTGTAGCGGGTCTCCGTCTGATCCGTCTCGTTCGCCGCCTTCCGGAACCACTCGGCCGCCTGCGCGTAGTCGCCCCGGCCCAGCGCGACCGTGCCGAGGTGTCCGAACGAGGCGAAGAAGTCGCCCTTGATCGCGAGGGCCTTCTTCAGGACCTCCTCGGCCTCGTCGTAGCGCCCCGTGTGCGCCCAGAGCTCGCCGAGAGAATCGTACGGGTTCGCGTCGCTCGGGGCGAGGAAGCGGTACCGCTTGAGGTAGTCCTCGGCCCTCGCGTAGTCGCCCTTGGACGCCCAGTAGTAGCCCATCGCGTTGTAGGCGATCGCGTAGTTCGGGTTCACGGCCACGAGGCGCTCGTACTCGGCGATGGCCTCCTGGGTGCGGCCGGTCGACGCGAGGAGGTCCGCGCGCATCCGGTAGCCTTCCGGGTCCTTCGGGAAGCGGCGGACGTACTCGTCGATGAGGCTCTCGATGCGCTTCATGTCGCGCGGACCCCAGCGCTCCTCGTAGATGCTCAGGAGGAGCTGCTCGCGGGGGTTGAGAGAGTCGCGCTCGCGCGCGGCCGAGGCGAGGAGCGACTTGGCGCGGTCGGGATCGCGGGCGCGCATCTTCTCGGCGAGCCTGAGGATCGCCATGGCGAAGTGCGGGTCGTAACGGAGGGCCTCCGCGTACGAGGACATCGCCTCGCGCTCGTACATCTTGAGGTCGTTCTCGACCCCCTCGTGGTAGAGGCGCCAGGCCCGCTCGGACGTCGTCGTGACGTCCCGGCTCTGACGAAGGAGGTAGGCGGCCGCGGTTCCCGCCGCGGCGAGGCCCACGAGGGCCAATGCGAGCGGGAGGGCGCGGACGCGTGGACGAGCCAAGGTTCCTCCGGGCCCCCGGGAGGCCCTTTTTCCATGATACGCGCCGCCGGGACGGCGGGTTTCGGGGCCGCGCGCGCGGACGGGACGCCGCCGATCCGCCCGGCGTCCTCAGGTCATCCGCATCAGGACGAACGTGATGTCGTCGTACTGTTCGGCCCCGTGCGTGTACTGGCGGACGTCCTCGAGGAGCTCGTCCGCGAGGTCCGGGAGGGGACGCCGGGCGTGCCTCGCGAGCGACGCCTTCAGGCGCTCGTCGCCCCAGGGCGTCATTTCGGGCGACATCGCCTCGTTGAGGCCGTCCGTGTAGAACAGGAGGAGGTCCCCGCGGGACAGGTAGAGCGACGCCGTGTCGTAGCGCGTGTCGCGGAAGGCGCCGAGGGGGAGACGGGCGACCGGGGCCGGGATCTCGGCGGCGGCCCCCGACCCGGGCCGCACGAGGAGGGGCGTCGGCTGGCCGGCGAAGGCGTACGTCATCGCCAGCGCCCGCGGGTCGAAGAGGAAGTAGGAGAGCGACACGAACATGCGCCGCTTGATCTCGTAGAGGCGGCGGTTCGAAGCCTCGAAGACGGCGGCCGGGTCCGGGTCCGCGATGGCACGCGCGTTGACGATCTCCTTGGCCGCGACCATCAGGAGCGAGGCCGGGATCGACTTGCCCGAGACGTCGCCGAGGACGAGGGCGAGACGCCCGTCCTCGCGGCCGTCCACGTCGAGAAAATCGTAGAAGTCGCCGCCGACGACGCGCGCGGGACGGCTCACCCCGAAGAACTCGACGCCCGCGACGCGCGGCAGCGTGCGCGGGAACAGGCTCGTCTGGATCTCGCGCGCGATGTCGAGGTCGCGCTCGACCTCGGCCCGGCGCGTGAGCTCCTCGTGCAGGCCCGCGGCCTCGAGGCCGAGCGCGCCCTGGTTCGCGATCGTGAGGAGGTGGTCGAGGTCCTCGCGCGAGAGCTCCTCCTCGGAGCGCTTCTTCCCGACCGCGAGGAGGCCGAGGAGCTTGCCGTGGGTCGCGAGCGGCAGCACGACGCCCACCCCCCGCGCCCGCTCGGCCTCGACGAAACGGCGCGAGGCGAGGTCGAGGCCGCCGTCGTCGGCCTCCGCGAGCCGGATGGGCGCCCCGCGCTCGAGGAGCCTCCGCGGGAGGACGGCGCCCATCGGCAGGGCCGCGACCCCGGCGGCCGCGGCGGCGGGTTCCGTGAAGGCGCCGTCCTCGGGCCGCGGGAGGAGGAGCTCGAGGCGCTCCAGGCGCAGGAGGTCGGCCGTGCGCGAGGTCAGGAGCTCGCGCAGCTTCGGGCGCTCGAGCTGCGAGACGACCGATCGGCTCATCTCGAGGAGCGCCGTCTGGAAGTCCGCGCGGTCGCGGAAGAAGAGGCGGTCGACGACCTTCTGCATGCGGCGCCGGAGCGGGTCGAAGAGGAGAACGACGACGAGGCCGAAGCCGAACGCGAAGGCCGGCGAGGAGAAGACGGTCGCCGACGACACCGTCGACACGAGCGCGTTGCCCGCGACGACGGCGAGTGCGTACATCCCCGTCACGACCGCGGTCAGGACCGCGTAGACGAGGGACTTCCGCACGATGACCTGCACGTCGAAGAGGCGGAACTTGACGATCGCGTATGCGAACGTGAGCGGAATCAGCGCCATCGGGACGACGCCCCAGAGGAGCAGGCGGTCCTCGCGGAAGAGCGAGGGGAAGAAGACCGCGAAGACGACGAACGGGACGATCCCCGCGACCGTTCCGACGAGGAGGACGAGGATCGGCCGCCGCGCGGCGCGGTCCACGCTCGTCCACCAGGTGTGGGCGAGCGCGAGAAGCCCGAGGATCAGGTAGTCCGCCAGGAGGATCCAGTTCAGCGTCGGCGCGCCGAAGATGAGCCGGCGCGGCCCCCCCTGCCGGTATCCCGCCATCTGGAGGACGTAGAGGACCGGCGGCAGCGAATAGAGGATGGCGAGGAGGACGGGCGAGCCGTTCAGGAACCGCTGCAGGGCCCCGAGCGAAGGCGGCGCGGGCGGCTGTCCGGGCCGCCGGTCCGCGAACCGGAACGTCTTCCTCTCGGGGAACAGGAGGAAGAAATGGAGGAACACGGCCGGCAGGAGGAACAGGGCGAGCGTGCCCGTGACCTGGACGACGTAGTCGATCCAGTAGTAGCTCGAGGGGCGCAGCCGGCAGACGAAGAACTCCATGAAGAGGATGCAGAGGACGTAGAAGACCTGGACGGCGGAGTCGTCGGGCCGCCGCGACACGACGAAGACGCCGAGCGCGAAGAAGAGGAGGCCGAGGAAGACGAAGTAGTAGTACGTCGGCGAACCCAGCCGGAAGGGCGTGAGGGAGACGTTCGTCTCGAAGACGTCGTTGCCGCGACGCACGAGGTAGTCCACGTTCTCGCCCGCGCGGTGCCGGAGGAGCTCGGGAGGCGCGTCCGTCGCCTTGTTGAGCATGTGGTGGCCGATCCCGAGGATCACGTCTCCGGGCCTGAGACCCGCCTTCTCGGCCGCTCCCCCGGGGACCAGATCGCGCACGAGGATGCCGCCCATCGAGTACGGGTCGGGCACGACGCCGTCGTAGGCCTTCGGGAGGAACATGTCCACGACCGAGAGGGCCGCGAAGAAGGCGCCGAGGAGGCCGACGGCGACGAGAGGGATGTGCCGCCGCGGCACGCGGGACGCGTCGACGGCGCCCGGCGCGTTGCTCAGAGCCGGCGACAAAGCGGACATTCTCCGGTCCAGTATACGAACCGCGTGCCATCGACGTTCCCGCATCGCGCGGCGGCCGCCGCGTGTGAGAATCCCCGCCGATGATCGGCGGGCGACGGGGCGGCGGGCGCGGCCTCTTCATCACCTTCGAGGGCATCGAGGGCTCGGGGAAGACGTCCCAGATCGCCCGGGCGGTCGAATGGATGGCGGCCCGGGGCCTGCCGGTCCTCGCGACCCGGAACCCCGGCGGCACGGAGCTCGGACGGCTCCTCCGGGACGCCCTCCTCCATTCGAAGGGCCACATCGACGCGGGGGCCGAGCTCCTCCTCATGATGGCCGACCGGCGCCACCACCTGAAGACCATGATCGAGCCCGCGCTCGCCGCGGGCACGCACGTCCTCTGCGACCGCTACACGGACGCCTCGCGCGCGTATCAGGGGGCGGGGCGGGGACTCGGGGAAAAGAGGGTCGACGAGCTCCATGAAACATGGTGCGGCCGCGACCCGGACCGGACGTACCTCCTCGACCTGCCGGTCGACGTCGCGCTCGCGCGCGTCGCGAAGCGCCGGGGCGCGTCGTATGACCGATTCGAAAAGGAAGACGAAGACTTCCATCGAACGGTGCGCGCGGCCTACCGCCGGCGCGCCCGAATGGAGCCGAAGCGCTTCGTGGTCATCGACGCGAACCGCCCCGCCGACGACGTCTTTCTTTCACTCGAAGAAAATCTTCTCCTTCTCTTCAAACTCCGGAGCCGCGCGTGAGCGGCGCGCCCGTCGTCCTCCTCGCGGGCCCCGGGTCGAGCCGCCTCGAGGCCGCCGCTCTCGAGGAAGCGGCCGCCGCCATCTGCGGGAGCGGCTTCGACGCCGAGTCGTCGTGCGCGCGGCGCGTCTTTCGCCGGGAGCACCCCGACCTCATGGTCGCCGCGCCCGAGCGCCGCCGCCGCGTCAACACCCCCCCCTTCGAGGAGGGCGACACGAAGGAGACGACGATCCCGACGGCCCTCGTGCGCGCCGTCGCCGCGGACGCGACGCGCCTCCCGTACGAGGCGCCGCTCCGCGCCGTCCTCTTCCTCGACGTCGACCGGACGGAGAGCGCGGCCTTCAGCGCGCTCCTCAAGATCCTCGAGGAGCCGCCCACGCGGACGCGCTTCCTCCTGACGGCGACGCGCCCGCGCCTCCTGCCCCCCACGGTCCTCTCGCGCGTCGCGGTGCGGCCCATGCCGGGCACCTCGCGCGCCGGGACCGCCGCCCTCCTCGCGGGGCGCGGCCTCCCCCCCGAGGACGCCGAGGCGCGCGCGGCGTTCGCGCCGCACGACGCGGACGAGGCCGCCGCCCTCGACCTCGCCGAGGCGCGCGCGACGCGCGACGCCCTTCTCGAGGCGGTCTCCGGCGTCTTCCTGACCGGCTCGCGCTCGTGGGCGCTCGCGCTCGCGGCACTCCTCGCCGCCGACGACACCGCCGAGGCAGCCCGCCGGCTGCAGCTCCTCGCGCAGCTCTTGCGCGACGCGGCGGCCGCGCCCGTCGACCCCGCAGGGGCGCACGTCGTCTTCCGCGAGCGCTTTGCAGACCTCGGCCGCCTCGGCGCGGCCGAGACCTCCCGCCTCCTCGGCGCGGCCGAGGAGGCTCTCGAGCTGGCCGGCAGCCTCGCCGACTCGCGCCGCAACGTCCGCCTCGCGGCCGAGGCGTTCGCGCTCGGGCTGTGAGAGACGACGGGAGGCCGGTCTCCCGCACCGCGAAGGCCCTCGCGGTCGCCCTTGCGCTCCTCGCTCCCGCGCGGATGGCGTGGATCGTCTTCACGGTCGGCGAGAACAACCTGTCGAACGACTACGTCGGGCGCATCGGAGTCGTCGCGGCGATTCTCGAAGGCCGATATGACTTCCGGCGCCTTTTCACGGACACGTTCATCACGTACGGCCACTCGTGGCTCGGGCTCCTGCCCTTCTACTGGTTCGACGCGCGTTTCTTCGCGTGGAGCATGAACGCCGAGCTCGGGATTGGTCTCGTCCTCGCGGGCACGAAGACGGTTCTCGTCTGGTTTGCCGTCGCCCCTTCGCTCTCCGAGAAGAGGCGGTGGGTGCTCCTTCCGGCTCTCTCGACGCTCGCCTTTTCCGTTTCGCAGGTCACATCGTTCACCTTCGGCGAGTCGACTCTCCAGATGCAGCTGCCACAGGTCGGACTTGCACTGGGCGTGCTCGCGGTCGCACGGTTCAGCAGCCACCCGAATCGACGGATCCTGTTCGCGGCCTTCGGAGGGCTTCTCGCGGCGTTGTCGTGGGGCGGCGGTGTGATGGTTTGGCCCGTCTTCGTCGTCGCTTTATTCGCCCTCGGCGAGCGGAGTCTCCTACGTTGGTGCGTCCTGGGCCTCGCAGCCGCTCTTGGGATTTCTCAGTACGTCTGGTTTCTCGTTGTCCAGCGCGTGCCGTCGCCCATCGAGCGACCCGGATTCACTCAGCCATGGAGGTACATCGACCTCATCGGCCGTCCCTTTTCGAACGACACCGGCTGGCACTTGGGGCCTCTCGTAGCCGCGGCCTCGTTCGGCGCAGCCGGGCTCGCCCTCGCCGCGGTCGCCCTGTGGTCCTCGCGCCACGCGCTGCGCGAGCGGCTGCCCTCGCTCATGATCCTCGCTTGGAGTCTCCTTGCCGCGCTGGAGATCGGGTTCTTTCGGAGGGACGCGGCGCCCTGGTACATCGTCCCCATGACGGCCTTCTGGCTCGGTCTCTCCTGCCTTCTTGCCGCGGCCCCCCGTTCCCTCGCGCACGCCGGGCTCGCCACCATCGCGGCCGGTCTTCTGTTTTCGAACCGCACGTGGGAGGACAAGTCGTTCTACCTGTCGTCACGCTCGCCGGCCTCGGCCGCGTGCCTTCGCGAATGGCGCACGTCGCCAGAAGCTTGTCACGACCTCTTGTTCGAATGGCGCGGCAAGAACCTCGGCGAAGCAGTCGGCCTCGGCGAGCCGCTTGATCGGCTCCATCTCTCGGTGTTCTCCGACCGGCGGACGTATCTCTTGCAGGGCGACCTCGCGATCGGCCGCGCGGCCGTCGAGACGCCCCGTCTCGCCGTTTTCTTCTCGCGCGACGATGTCAAGCCGGCCGACCCGAAGGACTTCCACCGCCTCGACGCCGTCTTCGCCCCGGGCGCCGCCGTCACGTGGCGGATCGACCTCCCGCCCAGTCTCAGGTCCGCGGAATTCCGGACGCGCGTGCACGCGGCGCCCGGCGACGTGTCGCTGGCGCGCGGCGCGAGCGTGGCGATCGTGGGCGAAGGCGGCGAGGCGCGCATCCTCGTCCCCGCCGGAGGCCGCAAATCCCTCTCGATGAACCTCAACGCCTTCGCCGGCCGGGGCTTGACGCTGAGAATTGCGGCCGAGGAGGCGACGGGAGGAGCGCCGCTCGTCTTCGAGGCGCCGCGGGTGGAGCTCGAGGGCGTTCGGCGCACAATCGGGCCGCAGCCATGATGCGGTGTGTCCGATGCCACCGGGACGTGACCTTCCGGACGGCCGGAGGTTTCGTCGAATGCCCGGCCTGTGAAGAGCGCTATCCCCTTGTCGAGAACGCCATCCCTGTCTTCCTCGAGAACGCCGCAGCGGCCGAGAGCGCCTACGGTTCCGTCTTCCGGGAGGGTGCCGCGAGCTACGACGCGGATTGGCGCATCGACCCCGCGCACGGGCGCTGGGTACTCGATCGACTCCTTATCCTCGAGCCTGCGATCCTCGAGCATGCCGGCGAACCCATGCTCGAGATCGGAGCCGGAACCGGCCACTTGACCCGGACACTCGCGGCCAGCGGCCACGTTCCCTATTCGACGCTCTGGGTCACCGACCTCTCGGCCGAGATGCTCACCGTGAACTGGCGTCGCCGCACGGCGGAGGAGCGCGACAAGGACGTTCGCTACATGGTCTGCAACGTCCTTCGGGTTCCTGCTCCGGACGCGACGATCGGTGTCGTCTTCGGCTTCGACATCCTCCACCACGTCCTCGACTACACGAGGGGTCTCGCGGAAATCCAGCGCCTCCTCCGGCCGGGCGGCGTGTGCGTCCTGAAGGAGCCCCATCGAGGGGCGTACGTCTTCTTGCGCTTCCTCGCGCGCCTGCTCGTCCGGACGCGCTCGCGATCCGGCCTCTTCGGACGGCTCTCGCGTCACGACCGGACGCGTCTTGAGGAATGGGAACGCCATGCGCACCGGCTCATGGAGCTGCACGACGCCGGCGATCATTCAGGGCTCGGCAACGTCGACGACAAGTACTTCTTCGATCCGAAGCGCCTCCGGAACGAGGCCTGCGCGCTGGGGTTTCGCCGCTTCTCCGAGTGCAATGTCCTCTTCCGCGAGGCCGAACGCATCCCGTACGCGCCCATGTTCGTCGATCACTTTCGCGGACTCGGCCTGAGCGCGGCGGGACTCGACCACGTGGCGGAAATCGGCGCCGAGGTCGATGCGACGTTCGGACAGCTCCTCCTCGAGCACGCGCCCATCAATACGCTCTTCCTCTTCTGGAAGTAGGCGCGTTCAGGGCATCTTGACCGGGACCTGCGGGAACAGGCACTCGAGGATCTTCGCCGCGGCACCGTCGGGTCGGTACACCTCGACGTCCCGACGTGCCTGGTCTCCCAGTCGCGCCGCGAAACGCGGATCCTCGATCAGCCGGCCCAACGCCGCGACGCACGCGTCGGGCTGAAGGGTGTCCACGACGAGAGCGTTCCACTCGTTCACGGCGAACGTGGATGCGCCACCCGCCCGGGGAACGACGACCGCGGCGCCGCACGCCATCGCCTCCATCGCGGTGAGACCCATCGCCTGGTACGAGGAGAGGTCCGCGAAGATGTGCGTTTCGTTGAACAGTGACGCGAGCCTTTCGTCGCTCACGACTCCGAGGTGCCGATGCGGGAACGCGCTCGGCATGTGACGCAGCTCGGGGTCGCGGGGATCGACGCCGAAGAACGTGAACTGTACCGATTCGCCGAAACGCCCGTGCAGCCGTTCGAACACGCGAAGCGTGTGCTCGGGCTGACGACGCGGCGAGCTCGGCCGGATCATGGCCGTGACGTGAACGGGGGGCGCGGGTGCGCGCTTGCCCTCCTGCGGGCGGAAGAGAGTCGTGTCGAGGCTCGGTCCCACGAGCAAGCAGCCCACACCGCATCGTGCCTGCACCTCCCGTGCGGTCCACTCGGTCTTCGCGAAGCGGACGAGACCCGGGATGAGCGTGTAGGACGCAAGGGCGTGGGCCCAGCCCGCCGAGCCTTCAGCGTAGAAGTAGGGCTCAAAGTCCTGGATGTAGTACCCGAGGACGGGCGCTCCGCGGCCCGACAGCGGGAGCAGCCACTCGACCGAACGGTTCGCGGTCGCGACGACGGCGTCGAACCCGCCGGCGAGCGCCGGGAGGTCCCCCGGCGACGCGAAGGCGACCGGGACGCCAGGATCGGCGTATGCGTTTCGAAACGCGTTCTCGAACGAGCGGAGATTGACGACTCTGGCGTCGACCCCCATCGACCTCATCGCCGCGGCCTCGCGAAGGACGACGTTGGCTCCGCCTCCTCGCTCGGCCACCGGAAGGACGAAGAGGACGCGCCGGCCTGCGAAGCGGCCTTCCGTCGGGTCGGCGTCGGGCGGCAGGGACCGGGCCGGCGCGCTCCAGGTGATCTCTCCTGGAGATGGACGCGCGCCGGCCTCCCACGCCCGGAAAAGCCCTTTGAAGGCCCACCACGCGTTCCGGAGCTTCCAGAAGCGGCTCATTTCCATCGCGGCGATCCGGTCCCGCGCGACGCGCAGCTCGGCGCGCGTTCTCTCCAGCTCCTCGCGGAGCTCCTCGATCGTGGGACCGCTCAAGCAGAGTGCATTCTAGGATCAGCGCGACCGCACCAGCGCATATGGGCCGCAGCGCGCCAGAGGAGGCGCCGGGCTCTCCACACCGGCGAGCGTTACGCGAGCAAGGTCAGGAAGGACCACGGGCCGGAGGAGGATGTTCGAGAGGCGGTTCGTCGCGATGTAGTAGTTATCCGGCCAGGCGCGAGGGGTGAGCAGTCCGATCGGCTCCCCCGGCCCGAGAAGTCGGTCCGCCTCCACCGTCATCTCGGCAAGGCAACGGGGGTCCGGCCCCCCGGGTACGCACGCGCTCGCGGCGAGATGCCAGTCGAAGAGGCCGCCCGCGAAGGCGGCCGGCAGTGTTTCGTGGAGGAGCACGACGCGAGAACCCTTCACGTGTAGCTCCGACTTGTACGCCGGCGTCATGGTTGCGGTCGCCGCCAGAAACCTCCGCGGCGTCAACGCGAGGTACTGGATGCCGTAGCTCGGGTAGCGGATCTGGTTCCAGAGCACAGCCGCTCCGAAGAAGACGGCCGCCAGCACGGCGCGCCCCCGGCCGCGACGCGCGAAGCCTCGAAGGAGTGAGAGCCCCTCGGCGAGGAAGACGACGAGGAACGGGAAGACATAGAGTAGAAAGCGCTTGTCCACCCAGTCGTAAACGACACCAAAAAAGAAGGAGAGGACAACCAGCGGCCCAAGGACGGCGGCCCGGAGACGCGCCGGCGGCCCGTCTCGCGCGAACCCGAACGCGCCCGCGAGATACAACGCGAGAGGGACGAGACCCATGAGTGCGATCGCGTCGAACAAATAGAAACCCAGGTTCGCGAACGTCGGGCGCAGCAGGGTCTCAACGAGATGGCGCTGTCCCGAGTGTGAGCGATAGAACAGCCATCTAAAGATGGCCCACCCACCTACCGTGAGCGCGGCGACGGTGACGCCCGCCCAAAGCTCCTTTCGCCGCAGGTCCCTCCTCGATTTGGCGAGGACTGCGACGCCGAAGCCGACCGCCGCGGGAGCGGCTGCGTACGCAAAAAGAAAACTGGCCCCGATGCAGAGGCCGAACGCAATCCAGGCGCGCGGTGCACGATCGGCCCGGACGAACGCGAGCGCCGCGAGCACGAGGAACGGAAGCGCGTAGGTCTCCGCCATGATGTACCGCGAGAAATCCTGCACGTAGCTCGCCGCGAAAAAGAACCAGCAGGCCGTCGCGGCGATCCAGCCGTCGTGGCGCTCGCGCAGGAGAGCGTAGAGAGCGGCCGTCGTGAGGCCGAGGAAGAGAAAATTGATGACGGGCAAGAGCGGGAGCGCGCCGAGCTTCCAGAGAGCGGCGATCACGAGCGGCAATCCCGGCGGCCGGAGGCTCGGGGAGACCGGCGCTCCCGCCCAGTAGAGGCCGTTGTTGATCCAGTCGTACGAGTCACCCGTCATGAACGGGTAGCACCAGTTCAGGTCGGCTGCCCGCAGCGAACGAAGCACGGGCACCACCCCGGCCACGGCCAGAAACAGCAGCACCCATGCCGGGCGCCGCGTCACGCGCGTGCTCATCCCGGGCGGAGATTACGGGTAAATGAAGAAAGTCGGGTCGAAGATCAGCGTGCGGTTGCCCGGGCTGCTGTGGTACTCCTTCGACTGGCCGTTGACCGTGTCCGTGATCGTGACCCAGAACTCGACATCCGTGAACGTCAGGATGGACACCCAGGCGCGGCCATTGTCCGTGGCCGTCGAGATCCGCACCATGAACTCGTACGTGTCGGAGTTCGCGATCCAGAAAGCGCCGGTCACATCAGTCAGCTTCGCTTTCCAGAGGTTCGCCTGCGCGCCGCCGGCGTACTGGTTTTTCCAGCGCCCGGTCGCGCGGTAACGGCCGCCGAGAAGGCACATCGTGTAAGCGTCCTCGATGCAACCCGGCGCCTGCACCACCGTGCACCCCGAATAGCCGTCACACGACACCTTGTTGTTCATCTGAATCCAGTCGACGTAGTACCAGGTGCCGCTAACGTTCTCGCGCAGGAACATAAGCAGAAAATACTGCCCTGCCGGGATCGAACTTCCGTAGAACGAGAGAGTCCCCGAATTCACGGGGGAATACATGTATCCGGCTTGGAGCGGGTTGAGGCTCACGGAAGCCGAGAGGTCGCGGCTCGTGATGGTCTGGCCCCACGTCGGCTGTGCCGCCGTGACGACCATCTTGAGGTCGAGCGAGCCACTGAAGCCCGAGCTCCTGTAGTTGGACACGCTGTCCACGTGAAATGACCCGGATGAGGCGCTCCACTGAACGGATGCGGCGCCGCCGAGGCAGATGGCGCATTGAGGTTGGCCGAGCGGGGTGCGGCCCGCGGATACGCCCGCAGACGGCGCTGTAGGTTCGAGGCGGCCTGGCGCCTCGGGGACGAGCTGCGGCCCGGGCATGTACGGGACGGCCGGGAGCCCACCTCGGGGCGCTCGGCCCGTTCCCTGTGCCTCATCGGCGGACGCGGGAACTGTGGCGAGGAGGGTGACGAGGAAGACGAAAGCGGCTCTCTTCATCGCTCGCCTCCTCACGGAAACACGAAGTAGGATGGGTCGAAGATCAGCGTCCGGTTCCCCGCCGCGCTGTGATACTCCTTCGACTGACCCGTATGGGTGTCCGTAACGTCGATGAAGAACTCGACATCGGTGAACGTCGGGATCGCGATCCAGATTCGGCCGTTGTCGGTGGCTGCGTTGAGCCGGATCAGGTATTCGTAAGTGCTCGCATCCTGAATCCAGAACGCGCCCGTCACGTCGGTCAGCTTCGCCTTGGAAAGCGCGGAGACCGTACCGCCTGAGTACTGGTTCCTCCAATGGCTTCGGACCTGGTATCGCCCGGCGGCGAGACACATCGTCACGACGTCCTCGGCGCAAGCGCTTGCGCTCGCGGGAGAGACGTTAGCCGTCTTCGTTGCGACGCTCGCACCGCCGCTATTTCTCGCCGTGAGCGTCACCGAAAACGAGCCTGCCGTCGCGAACACGTGCGCGGGGTTCTCCGCGACTGAGCTCAACCCGTCCCCAAAGTCCCATGACCACGAAGTCGGGCCGCCGGTCGAGGTATCGCTGAACTGGACCATCTGGCCAGCCACCGGAGACGATGGCGAGAACGTGAAGTTGGCGACGGGGCCGGGACTGACAGTGAAGTTGTTGACGAGAGCCGAGGCGTCGACGGAACCCAGGCCGGTCGCCAGATCGTAGCCAGTGCCGGCCGGGAAGCCGGTTACACCAGGCACGGTGTTGTTGCCTGTTGTTACATCGTGGAAGATGGCCGGACCGCCGCTCGAATACTGCGCTTGCGCGAGCCGGTAAAACGTCGGGTTCGCGTTGCCCTGTCGCGAGCCGGTCTTCTGGAGAACAAGGGCCATGATGCCCGCGAAGGACGGCGCCGCTGCCGAGGTGCCACTGTCGACCCAGATTAACCCCTTTGCGGGGTCGTACTCTTGGAACACCACATAACCGTCGTGTGCCGCCGCCGACAATGAAACGTCGGGGGTGTCCCGAACGCCGTCCGGAGGGACACCTAGCCCAACCTGCCACACGGGCTTCGAATAGACCTTCGACGGGCCGCCGCCGGTCGACCAGAGCCCCGCGCCACCAGTTACAGAGCCGCTTTCGTTCCAAGCTTGTTCGGGGATGTACGACTTGGCCGACGGGAACGGATATGCACCCGCGCTCCAATAACTCGATGGGTTTGCCGTATCCATGAACTGCGTGCCTCCGACGCAGACGTTGTAAGGGGTTGAACATAGGCCGCTGACCCCGGCCACAGTGCCACTCGACGCCTTGTGGTCATCACAGCCAGCCGCCCCTCCATCCCCTGACGACACAAAGACAGTGATCATCTGCGCCGCCGCTTGCATCCAGAGTGCGTTCCACGCTGCGCGTGCGGAGGGCGACATGTTGCCTTCACACAGGCCGAAGCTCGCGGTGATGATCGGTGCGAGGTTGTTGTTTACTGCATATTGAGCTGAAAGGTACGCACCATCACTTGTTGTCGTGCTCTTTGAGACGACGAAGTCGACCGTCGCTCGCGGAGCGACCGCCCCTGACCATTCCACATCCAGGCAGGCTTCGTTCTCTTCGTCGCTCACGACCCCCGGTGCAGCGCCGTTATGTGTAATGACTGGGTCGTTCACGGGTAGACCGAACTTGCTTCTGAAGCTCTGTACGTCCGCGAGGTTGATATCCGTCCGTCCGATCACTGCGATCGTCTGCCCCGTGCCGTCGATCCCTGCGCCATAAAGAGGCGTCGTGTTGTAGATCGTTGCGAAATCTCCTGGGGCCATCGCATGCGCGCCGCCAGAAATGTTCACGAGCGGCTCGGAGACGCGATGCTGAGGCCGTGTGAAGAAATCCCCGAGCGACGGGAACCCCACAACAATATCGGCGAAGGCCGCCGGGATCTCCGGCTCTCGCGTCGTTGCGTGGTGCAACTCGCCATTGACCGTGAGCTCCCGGAACTCGGTGTGAAGGGCTCGTTCGACCTGGTCGACCGTCCCGCTGAACGTGATCCATCCGCGACCGGCCGCGACCTCGTCGACGCCCAGACCGTTGCGCTGGAGCCAGTCCACAACGGCTTTGAGATCCTCGTCGGAGACCCCGAACGCGCGCCCGTACTCCTCGGGCGTGAGCCACTGGTGGTATCGGGGTGAAGAAGGGTCGACCTGGTCCTCGAGGAGCTTTTCGAGGCGCTCACTGGCACCGGAGCGCAGGTTAAGGAGCAGGACCACGCGATCGAGCGGCAGATCCCGGCTCGCCGGCCCAAGATCGGTAGCTTCCGCGATCTGAGGCGGGACGTTGCCGCGGGCCTGAACGGTGCGCGAGTCATCAACGACGCGTGCGGCGCCCTTTCTCCCCGTTAGTGGGCCTCCTGAAACCTGCGCCACACTGCGAGAGCTCAGCATCAGGGTCGCGGTAACCAGGGCTATAAGGCGAAGCACTCTCACTGGTCAGGCTCCTTGGGACGCGAAAGTCGGGCAATTACTGGCTCTAGTCGACGCCCGGTAACGACAGAAATCGCCAATATCGAGTACCCAGGGGGATGCTCGCCGCTTCTACCGCAAAGGCCGGGCCTGACGCGATTTCCTTGAGTGGTGCACATGCATCAGGAGGACTCTGGGAATCCAGTTCTCGACTTCGCATTCAGCGCAACGATGGCGCCTGCACCAAGTCTTCGGCTGAGCGACGGACAGTTACTGTCCCGGCAAAACAAGGGCCCGGTTTCCCGGGCCCTCTTCCCTTCCGCCGCGTCCGCGGCGGGGTTACTTCTCGAGATCCACGACGACGTCGATCGGCGAGCCGGCGCGAGCCGTGACCTCGATGGTCCTCGTCTTGTAGCCGGGGCGCGCGATCGTGATCGTGTGCGTTCCAGGCGCGGCCACGACGCCGCTGTCGCTCGCCGCGAGGTCGTCGGCCACGCCGAGGTACCGGTCGTCCATGTAGACCGCGGCGTCCTCGGGCGTCACGCGGAAGTTGATCTGCCCGCGGTTCGAGGGGCGCGGCGGCAGGGCCCGCACGTCCGTCCGGCCGTCGTCCCCGCGGTCGCGCGGCGCGTACGCCGGCGGGGCCTCGCGGTCGCTCCAGCCGTCGTCACCCCGCGGCGCGGCCTGGGCCGAGTCGCCGCCCTTCGTGAAGACGCGGCCGAGCGGCGTGCCCTTGCTCTCGGGCGGGAACGCGTCCAGCGCGCTCTTGCCGGGCTCGAGCTTGAGCTGCTGCTCGATCCTGATCTGCTGGCCGCGCGTGACGTCCATGTCCGTGACGTAGGGCTGGTAGTTCGGCAGCTTGAACTCGAGGTGATAGCTGCCCGGGCCGAGGTAGAGGAAGTCCGGGATGCCGTCGAAGTCGTCGGCCGTGCCGATGTACTTCCCGTCGAGGTAGACCTCCGCCTCTTCCGGCGTCACGTCGGTCTTGATGACGGCGTACCGGCCGTTCCGCGCGTCGACGTCGACGTTGCCCGGGGCGACGTAAACGCCGACTCCGCCCCACGGGCCTCCCCACCACCACGTGGACCAGTAGGGCGCCCAGCCCCATCCCCAGCCCCAGCCCCAGTAGCTCCAGCCCCAGAACGGGGCGTAGTAATGCCCGTAACCGTACCAGCCGTGGCCATACCAGCCGTGGCCGTAGCCGTAGCCCGGATGACCGCCGCCGGGATGACCGCCGCCGCTGCCGTGCTGCGGCGCGGGGCTCCCCGACCCGTAGCGCGACGCGGCGGGGCTTCCATAGCGAGTGCTCGCCGAGAAGTGCGAGCCCGAATGCGTGACCCAGCCTCGGCTGCTCACGCTCCCGTGGCTGAAAGACGACGAGGCTCCGCCCCGGCTCATTCCGTAATGCCCGCCGCTGACGGCGTGGCCGCCCCCTCCGTAATGGCCTCCGCCTCCTCCGAAATGCCCGCCGCCGCCTCCGCCGTGGCCGCCGCCTCCGCCGTGCCCGCCGAAGGCCAGGCCGGCCGGAGCGAGGACGAGAGCGGCGCCGGCAAGCACGAGGCTGCCGAGAAAGCCAACCCTGCCGGGGGCTCCGTGCGCGATGTTGTGCCTCATTTTCGTGACTCCCGGGAGACTCTTGCGTCCCCCATACCCCACGAAGCAAGCCTGCTGCCGCCCCGGCGTCCCCCCGGCCGGACGGGCGCCACCCGGGGCCGCACGGAACCCATGATAGGGCCGCCGGAGGCCTCAGGACAGGCGTCCCGTGAAGAGGACCCCGAGGCGTTCCCGGAGCCCCAGGCGGGCCCGCGGCGCGACGGGCTGGAGGTCCGAAAAAATTCCCGCCGGGTCGGCGAGACGCGCCCCCGGGAAGACCGCGTAGGCCTCGGCCGACTCGACGCCGGAGGGCAGCGTCATCCCGCGAAACGCGTTCAGGCCGCGGACGAGTCCCGAATAGTCGCGCGCGGCGGCCTGCGAGGGGAAGGCGAGCATCGCTTCTTCCTTCCGCTTGCGGAGCGGCGTGAGATCGAAGAGGAAATTCGGGCGGAAGGGCTGGGAGACCTCGAAGAAGGCGACCGTCGCGCGGGAGAGCACGGCGGCGGCCGGGTCCCCGGCGCCGCGGCGCGCGACGGCGAGGAGAGCGCACGCGACCGCCCGGTGGTCGGGGTGCGTCTCGACCGGCGAGGGCGCGAAGACGAGGTCGGGCGAGGTCCTCACGAGCCAGCGCGCGACGAGATCTTCCAGCTCGCCCCGCTTCCCGCCGAGGCCGCGGTCGGGAAGGCCGCCCTCGTGCACGTTTCCGCCCCCGAGGATCCGGAGGGCCGCGCGCGACTCCTCCGACCGGAGGGCCGCGATCCTCCGTCGTGCCGCCTCGTCCTCGCCCGCCGCCGCGCCGTCCGTCACGAGGAGGACGTCGATCGCCGCGCCGCGGTCCGCGAGGTCGGCGAGCGCTCCCCCGCACCCGAACACCTCGTCGTCGGGGTGCGGGGCGAGGACGAGGACGCGCCGGCCCTCGAAGCGCGAGCTCTCGTAGGGGACGAGCGCGCGCTCGTCGGGAAGGACGGTGGAGGGCACGCCCAGAGCTTAAACTCCCTCCGTGGACGCCGCACAGGCCAGCCCGCGGGTGTCCGTCATCCTGCGCACGAAGGACCGGCCCGGGCTCCTCGCGGAGGCCCTCGCGAGCCTGCGGGCGCAGACGTTCACGGACTTCGAGACGATCCTCGTCAACGACGGGGAGGCTCTTCCCGAAGGCCTCTTCTCGCCGCCGCCCGGCCGCGGCCTGACGGTCGTCGTGCCGCCCGCCCCCGGCGGGCGCACGCGCGCGCTCAACGCGGGGCTCGCGGCCGCGCGGGGCGGCTGGGTCGCGTACCTCGACGACGACGACGTCTACCTGCCCGGCCACCTCGCGGCGCTCGAGGGCGCGCGGGCGAAGGGCGCGCGGGCGGCGCACACGTCGGTGCGCAAGATCCGGCAGGAGCCCGGCGCGGACGGGGCGTTCCGCGACGTGGAAGAGCTCATCGTCTACGGAAGGCCGTGCGATCCCGGGCGCCTTCTCTACAAGAACGAGGTCCCCCTCATCGGCGTCGGGCACGAACGCGGCCTCGCCGCCGAGGCGGGCGGGTTCGACGAAGCCTTCGAGATCTTCGAGGACTGGGATTTCCTGATCCGGCTCGCACGCCTGACGCCCGTCCTCCACGTGCCCGCCGTCACCGCGGTCTATCGCGTGCGCCGCGGCTCGAGCGTGACCGAGCTCATCCCCTGGGAGTCGCTCGTTTCGCGAGAGGCCCGCCGCCGCCTCTACGCCAAGCACGCGGGCGCGGTCACGCCGGACGCCATGATCGCGTTCGTGGATGCCGCCGTCGGAGACGTCGACGCCGCGCTCGGGCGCGAGAGGTTCCTCATGGGCGAGTGTGCCCGAGTCCGCGGCGAGGCGGAGGCCGCGCGCGAGGCGCTGGACGCTGCGACCCGGCGGGCCGCGCAGCTCGAGGCGAGACTTTGCGAAGCCGAGGACGGACTCCACCGGTCCGCGACGCGCGAGCAGGCGCTCGCCGTCCAGAACGCCCACCTCGCGGCCGACGTCGCGAAGGCGACCGCGACGCTCGAGGAGATCTATCGCTCGCGCGCCTGGCGCCTCTTCACGCCGTGGTGGAAGCTGAGGGAGCGGCTCAAGGGATGACGCCTCCTTCCGGCGGCGTCCGCTGCGACCTCGTGATTCCCGTGTACGACGCGCTCCGCTCGACGCGCGCGTGCCTCGCGAGCGTCCGTCGGTTCGCGCCGCCCTGGGCCCGGGTCGTCGTCGTGAACGACGCGAGCTCTCCGGAGACGACCGCGTTCCTGAGGGCGCAGCCGGGCATCCTCCTCGTCGAGAACGAGCAGAACCTCGGCTTCGTGAAGACGGCGAACCGCGGCCTCCTCTTCTCGGACGCGCCGTGGGTCTGCCTCCTGAACAGCGACACGCTCCTGACGGAAGGCGCCCTCGAGAGGATGGTCGCGGGGTGCGAGAAAGACCCCGCGATCGGCCTCGCGACGCCGCTCTCGAACGGCGCCGTGAACCTCTCCGTGAAGCTGCCCGAGGGCGAGGACGTCTTCTCCTTCGGCCGGAGGGTCGGCCGGACGAGCCCGGCGCGCTATCCCGACGCGGTCACGGTCGTCGGCTTCTGCCTCCTCGTGAGGCGCGACCTCATCGCGTCGCTGGGCGTCTTCGACGAGGTCTTCGGCCGCGGCTACTGCGAGGAGACGGATCTCCATTACCGGGCGCGCGCCGCGGGCCGGCGCTGCGTCGTCGCGGACGACGTGTGGATCCACCACCGCCACGGCGCGAGCTTCGCGGACGGCTCCGCGCGGACGGCCCGCAACATGGAGATCCTCATGGGGCGCTGGCGCGCCCTCCACGAGCGGGAGATCCGCGAGTTCGACCTGAGGAACGACCTCGGCGCCGTGCGCGACGTCGGAAGCTACGAGTGGATCCTCCCGGACGACCGCCCCGCCGAGCCGCACGACGTCCTCGTCCTCGTCCCCCCGGGCCCGCTCGCGCCCGAGGCCGCGGCGGCGCTCGAGCTCGCGAACGAGCTCGTCCTCGCCGGCCGGCGGGCCGGTGCCGTCGCGCTGGATGGAGCCGATCCCGCGCAGGAGATGGAGCTGTGGTTCCGGCCGTATCGCCGGACGTCGGAGGCCCTGCGCGCCGCGCCTCCCGCGGCGCGCGCGTGGATCGCCGGGACGCGCGAGACGGGGGCGCTCGCGGTCTCGCTCCCCGTGGCGGCCGCGCCGGTCGACCCGGCGGCCTTCTTCAGGAAGACGAGAGAGGCGGCTTCGCCGCCCGGGGAGATTTCTTCGAGCGGAAGAGAGAGAGGCGACCGGCTCGCGCGGACTCCCGCCGGCGCGCTCCGGCGCCGTCTCAGGTCCCTCCTGCCCTTCTGAGAATCTTCCCTCCCTCCCATCCTCGGTCTCCTCGTTCCGTCCCCTCTTGCCTTCCTGAGAAATCTCACTCCCTCTTCAGCGGATCGTGCCCTCCGCGACGATCTCGAGCGTGTCGGGGTCGACCGCGCGCGCGTACCATCCCGCGCCGCCGAAGCCCGCGCGGACGTCCTCCGCGGGCCGCCACGCGCCGGCCGGCGCGCGGGGGACGAGGGCGAAGGAGCCGAAACCGGCGAGCGGCGAGAGGGCGACGGACGCGGGCGCCCTGAGCCGGAGCGCGCCCCCTTCGAGGGGCGCCGGAGGCGGCGGCGCCGGCGCGCCGGCCGCGAGCGCGTCGAGGGCCGCGGCGCCACGGGCGCCGAAGTGCGTCGTGAAATACCGGCGCTCGGACTCCGCGAACCACGCGGCGGCCTTCGGCTCGAGGAGCGCGCTGCGGTTGTACGCGTGGACGACGCGCGCGGCGCCCACCCTCAGGAGCCTGCCGCCGAGCGCGCGCAGACGGCGCTGCCAGTCGTTCTCTTCGTAGTAGAGCGCGTACGCCTCGTCGAAGGTTCCGACGCGCTCCAGCGTTGCGCGCGAGACGGCCACGAGCGCGCCGGACAGCGCCCGCGCCTCGCGCGTCTCGCCGCGCGCGGCCTCCCCCGCCGCCGCGAGTCCCCGGCGCAGGGCGCGTCGGAATGCCGCCCGCGCGTCCCCCAGGCGCCGGCGCGTCAGCGAGAGGGGATGCGGCTCCTCGGCCGGGGGAAGGTGGATCGTCTCGCCCTCGTCGAGGAAGAACGCCGGGCCCGCCGCGACGAGGCCGCCGGCCGCCTCGCGCCGGAGCGCCTCGAGCGCGCCGGGACGAACGAGGACGTCGGGGTTCGAGAGCACCGCGACGTCTCCGCGGGCCTCCCGGAGGCCCGCGTTGAGGCCGCCCGCGTAGCCGAGGTTGCGCGCGGGCACGAGGACGCGGTCGGCCGCGCCGTCGAGCGCGCGCGCTTCCGCCCCGTCGCCCGAGTTCACGACGGCGATCGTCTCGAGGGAGAGGCCCGACGCCGCGGCGTCGCGGCGCATGCTGTCGAGCGCCCGCGCGGCGAGCGCTCCCGACCGGTAGCTCACGACGACGGCGGAGATCACGGGCATGGGGTATTTTCGGCCGGATGCCGATCGTGCTGCGTCCGTCCGCTCCCTCCGACCGGCCCGCGCTCCTCCGGCTCTTCCGGGAGGCCTTCGGCTCCGACGCTTCTCCGGCCGAGTGGGAGTGGAAGTACGACCGCGCTCCTCACCGGGCCGTCTCCGTCGGCGCCTTCGAGGGCGCGCGAGCGCTCGGCTACTTCGGCGGCCTCGGGACGCGCTTTCGGGGCGCGTCCGGCGATCTCCCGGGGCTCTCCGCCGTCGACGTCATGACGGCCCCCTCCGCGCGGGCCCTCGGGAGGAGAACCCTCTTCCAGGAGCTCGGCGAGACGTTCTTCCGGCTCAACGGGGAAGCCGGCGCGCCATTCGTCCTCGGGTTTCCGAACGACCGGCACCGGCGCGCGGGCGAACGCACGCTCTCGTATCTCTCGATCGAGCCCGCCGCGCAGTGGGAGAGGCCCGCGGCGCGGCCGGGTCTCGTCCGCGGGCTCCGGCGGCGGTTCCGCCGGATCGTGCGCGGCGCCGGCCTCTCGCCCGGACACGACGCCCTCGCCGAGATCCTCCACGCGCGGGCGGGCTGGAGGAGCGACCGCTCCCGCGCCACGCTCGCCTGGCGCCTCGCGCGCCCCGGCGCCGCTTACGACGTGTTCGAAGTCCTCGACGCGCGCGGGCGCTCGCGGGCGTTCGCGGCGGTGCGCACCGTCGGCGGGAGCGCCCTCCTCGTCGACCTCCAGGCGGCCGACGAGACCTCCGGCGAGGCGGCCGACCTCCTCGACGCCGTCGCGGAGGCCTACGCCGGCTCGGCCGCGCGCGCGCTCGTGCTCCGCGCGGGCTCGGCCTCGACGCTCGCCCGGCGCGCCCGCGAGCTGGGCTTCTCCGCGATCCCGACGGACACGCATTTCACGGTGCGCGCCCTGGATCCGGCGTTCGCGGTCGGCGAGGCCGCGCGCGCTTTCGACTACCGAGCGCTCGATCACGAGATCTTCTGACCGAAGATCTCCACGAGACGGTCGACGACGCGCTCGATCGTGAAGGCCCGGGCGGCCTCGAGTCCCCTCGCCCGGCGCGCCGCCCAGAGCGATGGGTCATCGAGGAGGCGCGCGGTCTCGCGCGCCATCGCGGACGCGTCGCCCGGCGGGACCCGGGAGACCACGTCGCCGCCGAGAGGCGCGAACGAAGGGATGTCCGTGAGGACGACCGGCACCCCCGCCGCCATCGCCTCGAGCGGCGGGAGCGGGAAGCCCTCGGCGTCGAAGGACGGGTGGAGAAGCACGTCCAGCGCGTGGTACCAGATCGGCATGGCGTCGGCGGGCAGGAGGACCCCGAAGACGTCGGCAAAGAGGAGCCGGCGCTCGGCGTCGGACGGGGAAAGCCCGCTCGCGCGGAACAGACGCACGTCGCGGCCCGCGTCCCTCAGGCGCGCGATCGCCCGCAGGGCGACGGCGATGCCCTTGAGCGGCGCCTCGAACGGCCCCACGACGCCCACCGTGGCGGGACGCCGCGGCGCTTCGCGCTGCGGGTCGGCCGGCGCGAAGGCGGCCGCGGGAATCGCCTGCGGGAGGACGTAATACGGACCCGGATAGCGCGGAGCGAGCACGGCCTCGAGGTGCGCGGAGACGAGGAGCTTCGGGATCGGCTGCCGGTAGGCCTCCTCGATCTCGGCGAGCCGATGGAACGTGTGCGGGTGCGGGGCCTCGTAGCCCTGGCAGAAGTGGAAGATCCTCGGGGCGCGGCGCGCGCGCACGGTCGGGACCACCGTCGGGAACCACGTCGCGACGTGGACGTCGGCCTCGGGAAGCGTCGCCGCGTCGAAGACGGGGACGGCGACGACCGGCACGCGGACGTCGATCCAGGCGTGTCGGGCGTCCCGCGTCGCGATCGAGACGTCGACGCCGCGGGCGCGAAGCCCCTCCGCGTGCTCGACGATGACCTTCACGCCCCCGGACATCTCGAGCGACTCGACGACGTAGACGACCTTCACGGGCGCGGGACCTTCGGGGAAACCGCGCTCCACGTCGCGGGGAGGCTCATGAGGCCGCTGTGCCACGTCTCCGTCTCGACGCGGAACGTGCGGTCGCTGCGCGCGTCGAAGAGGGCGAGCGCCTTCTCGTCGGCGAGGTAGGCGTAGACGACGAACTCGCCTTTCCCGAGCGGCAGGGCGTCGACCCCGACGCGAACCCGGTAGACGCTTCGCCCGACGAACGGCCCGGCGCCGTCCAGGCGCGAGTCGGCCGAGAAGCAGACCACGTTGTCGCGCGTGGAGACCGCGAGGTGGATCTGGAGCGGCCGGGACGGGGCGTCCGAGGCGAACTCGAGCTCGACGGCCCACGGCTCGCCGGGACGGAACTCCTCTTTCGCGAGCCCGTCGCCGCCCGTCACGACGACGTCGAGGAACCTCCCGTGCGTGCCGGCCGGGACCACGGCCCCGGCAGCGTGGGGCGCGACCGCGCGTTCCTTGCGCGCGAGGAACCGCTCGTACTCGAGGACGACGGACTGCGAGTCGCCCTCGGCCTCGACGCGCCCGGCGTTCAGCCAGAGCGCGCGGTCGCAGAGCGTCGAGACGTAGTACATCGCGTGGCTGCAGAAGAAGATCGTCCGGCCCGAGGCCTTCAGCTCGAAGATGCGGTCGACGCACTTCTTCTGGAAGTGGCCGTCGCCCACCGCGAGCGCCTCGTCGAGGATGACGACGTCGGGGAGGACCGCCGTCGCGACCGAGAACGCGAGGCGCATCTGCATCCCCGAGGAGTACGTCTTCACGGGACGGTCGAAGAAGTCCCCGAGCTCGGCGAATGCTTCGATCTCGGGCAGGGCGTCCGCCACCTCGTCCCTCGACAATCCGGCGAGCGCCGCCTGGAGGATCACGTTGCGCCGGCCCGTGTCGTCCGGGTGGAACGCCGAGCCGAGCTCCAGGATCGAGGCGATGCGGCCCGGGAGGCTCACGGTCCCCGACGTCGCGGCCGTCGTGCCCGCGAGGATCCTGAAGAGCGTGCTCTTGCCCGACCCGTTCTCTCCGATGACGCCGAGGACCGCGCCCTTCTCGATCGAGCCGGTCACGCCGCTGAGCGCGTGGACCTCGACGTGCCGCGCCCGGCCCGTGAGGGCCTCGAAGAGGCGGTCCCGCGGGGCGGCGTAGTGCCGATAGACCTTCGAGACGTTCGCGAAGGAGCAGGTCGTGGGCGTCTCGGGCATGGGCCGGGAGGATGTTATCCGCCCCGCGCTCCGGACGGGCCCCGAAAAAAGGCCCGGACGGAGCGTCCGGGCCGGGGATCGGGGAACGGGCCCGCGCCTGGGGCCCTGCGTTTTCGGGTCGGGAGGTCAGGGCGACGGCTGCGCCATCACGAACGTCGCGTCGCCGGACGTGTTGTCGATGATCGTCGCGTAGCCGCCCACCGTGATGCCGTCGTCGAAGTTGTCGACGACGATCGACAGGCGGCTCAGGTCGCCCGTGAGGCCGCCGAAGAGCGTTCCGTAGCTCACCTGGGTGAAGCCGTCGACGAGGACCGGGACGTCCCGGAGCTTCGTGCCCTGCGGGGAGTACACGTGGACGTTGCACCACTTGCCCGTCGCGCCCGCGAGGACGAAGAGCGCGAGGTTCGTCCGGTAGCTCGCCGTCGAGGCGAGACCGGTCAGGACGAGGCGCTTGTTCGCGCCGACGCGGCTCGCGCCGTCCTGCGCCGTGTAGCCGGGGATCTGGAGCCCGACGTGTCCGATCGGCGTCGCGTTGTACGTCTCGCCGAGGACGACGAGCGGCTCCTGGTTCGGGTCGCTCGCGGCGGGCGCCACGTCGAGGAACGACGACTGGTAGCTCGTCGTGTCCGACACGGCGATGCCGGCGCTGTTCATGAGCCACACTTTGACGAAGTCGTCGGCCCAGAGGCTCTGCCCCGCGCTCAGCGAGACGTCGCCCTCGATCGTGACCCGGTTCTTGCACCCGCTCGCGTCGCAAGGCACGTAGGAGTACTTGACGTGCGTGACACGCGACGTGAGCGACGGGTTCCCGATCGTGAACCGGCTGCGCCACTGCTCGCCGTTGGCGCCGGTCAGGCGCACGATCCCGGGGATCCGGTAGGCGTTGGAGGGCGACCCGGAGGGCGTCACGACGATCGGGTCCGTGGAGTCCGCGTCGATCACCGTCGCGAACGGATAGACGCCCCCGCCCTGCACGAGCTTGACGTTGACCGAATACTCGTCGCTCGCGTCCGCGTATCCCGCCGCCTGCAGGGCCCGATTGATCTGGAGGGACTGGTACGGCTTCATGTAAACGGTCATCGAGGCGAGGACGGCCGACGACAGGCCGTCCGTGAAGTCGAGCTGGATCGTCGGCCAGTCGTTCTTGAGGTTCACGAGGCCGATGTTCGTGTAGGCGGAGTCGTTCTGGCGCAGGCCGATGAGGACGGACGCGGCGGCCGAAGCCTGGGCCGAGACGCCGCCGGTGACGGACGCGCTCGGGACCGAGAGGCCGAAGGTGCCTTTCGCCGGGTCGCCGTTGTTGAAGGTGCGGGCCGTGACGACGGGCGAGGCGGGCGCGATGTCGCCCCGGATCATGAGCGCGCCGTACGAGCCGAGGGGCTGCTTGAAGAAGCCCCCGAGCAGATTCGGCGTGGCGACGGAGCCGAGCGCCGGCACGTTCACGGCGGTCCACGCGAGGTTCGCGCCGTCGTCCACGGGGTTCTTCGCGTCGAGGAACGCGACCGAGTACGTCGCCGCGCGCGTCGGGTCCGGGTTGAAGATCGTGACGTCCGACTGCCAGACGGTCCCCGGGACCTGCCCGGGCACGTAGGCCATCCCGGGCACGACCCACTTCGCGGGCTCGGGCGGCGCGACGACGGTGAGGGGTTGCGTCGAGCTCGCGGTGCCGAGGCTGTTCGTGACCGTCAGGGTCACGACCCACGCGCCGGGCGCGTAGGAATGCGTGACGGTCTGGCCGCTGCCGTGCGCCGTGCCGTCGCCGAAATCCCAGGAGAAGACGTCTCCCGAGCCGCCGGCGTCCGAGGCCGTGAAGACGACGTTCTTGTAGCCCGTGACGCTCGAGGTGATGAAGAGCGAGTTGTCCTCGTAGCGCGTCAGGAACGCGGCCGAGGGGCCGGACACGATCGCGTTCAGCGTCACCGAGCACGGTCCGGACGCGCCGTTCGTGTTGTCCGTCGCGGTCACCGTCAGCGTGACGGCGTACGTCCCCGCCTGAGCGTAGGCGTGCGTCGCGGTCGCGCCGCTCCCGTGCGGCGTGCCGTCGCCCCAGTTCCAGTCCCACGCCGTCGCCGTCGCGCCCGTCGGGTTCGTCGCGACGAACGCCGTGGCCGTCCCGACGCCCACGGGGCTGTATCCGGCCGGCGTCCCGAACTGGTCCTGCGCGTGGTACGTCGCGCCCTGGACCGTGAAGCTCGTGCCCGAGCAGCTGACGGCCGGTGCCGACGTGCCGGTCACGGCGATCGGATACGACTTCGAGCAGCCGTCGACCGTCAGCGTGATCGTGCGGGACCCGACGGACGTCTGCGGATAGGTATGTGTGACCGTGGAACCGCTCGTGCTGTCGATCTGGCCGTCGCCGAAGTTCCACGAGTATGTGCTGTAGATCGCATTCGGCACCGTGAACGTGACGGCAACTCCCCACGGCACCGAGAACCCGGCACCCGTGAACCCTGAAGGATCCGGCAGCTGAATCTGATCGCCCTGCACTTGGGCCCGGAACAGATTCAGGACGCTCGTACACGCCCCGCCGGGTCCGGCGCCCGTGCCGACGGAGACGCCCGTCGAGCCCGAGCCCTGGTGGCCCGCGGAATCGAAGACCGTGCAGACCGCCGTGTAGTTTCCGTTACCCGCGTAGGAGTGGTTCGAGGTCGCGTTCGGGCTGTTGTTGCCGTCTCCGAAGCTCCAGGAGTACGACGTGTAGCTGCCCGTGCCGCCCGAGGCCGAGCACGTGAAGCGGACGCTCGTCCCGGGCGTCGTCGTCGAGGGGCTCGCGGAGGCCGAGACCGAGATCGGCGTCGCATGCGGCGCCACGTGAACGGTGCCTTGAATCTGGGTGCCGTAGCCGGTCATCGTGACCGTGTACGTGCCGGACGCGCCGTACGAGAACGCCGCACCCTGGACGCCGGGCACGACGGAGGACGGTGAAGCGCTCGGCATGTCCCACCGGTCGGGCGGCGTCCCGATGGGCGCTCCCTGGGAGTAGGCGTAGGCGAAGACCGTGTCGCCGATGTTGACGCTGACCGACCCGATGTCGGTGCACTGGAACCCGACCACGCAGTTGAAGCGGATCTCGGGAACGACGTTCGTGACGGTGACCGGGAACGCCGCGACGCCGGTCGGGTCAGGCCAGAACGCCGTTCCGCTGGACGTGCCCGTGTAGTTCACCTTGATCTTGAGGAGGTAGCTGCCCGGCGTGCTCGGCACGGGGATGTTCGCCGGCCCCGCGTCCGTCATGCCCCACGAGACGTAGTTGTCCGAGCACGGAGAGGCGCAGAAGCTGTAGAAGTAGCCACCGTTCCCGGTCACGCCCGAGCCGCGCTGCGAGCTGTTCGTGACATTGAGCTGCGAGCCCGTGATCGCCGTGACGGGACCCGTCGGGCTGCCGTTCACCGCGAACGCCGGCGCGAAGTCCGTGACGAAGAAGGGCAGGCCGACGTGCGACTGGCCGTCGTAGTCGGGTGTCACGTAGCCGTTCGGGTACGTCGCGACGAGGTAGTAGTAGTGCTGGCCCTTCGGCAACCCCGGCGGGCATGCCGGCATGCCCGTGGCGCTGCAATTCGTGTTCAGGGTGAGCGCGTTCGCCGCTTCGCCGAAGTACCACTTGAAGCCGTTCGTCGTTGGGTGGCCCTGCGAGCCGTTGACGAGGGAACCGCCCGTGAGAATCTGCGTCGAGACCACGTTCGGCGCCGGGACCTTCCAGTTCAGGGAGAACGTCGCGGTCCCGCCGCTCCCGAACTGGTTGTTGGCCTGCATCGCGAACGTCAGGGACTTCGTCGTCCCGGCCGGGTCGCTGATGCCGAAGTCGGGGCCTCCCGCCGCGGCGTTGTTCGCCACCGAGTTCCAGCAGCCCGCGCCGTCGCCCGAGCCAAACAGCGGAGCGCCGTTCGCCTGCGGGTCGCACGGCCCGTAGAACGAGAAGCTCGCCGGAAGGTTGTTCGCGAAGACGCCGTTGTCGGCGTTGAGGATGCGCGGGCTCTGGCCCGCGCCGGCGTCCTCGATCGCGACGCCGGAGTGGAAGTCGAAATCGAATCTCCAGCCGTAGCCCGTGAGCGGCTGCTGCGCGGGCGCGGGCGCGACGGAGGCGACGACGTCGATCTTGTCGCCGACGAAGACGTTCGCGCCGCTCGAGAGCTGCGTCCCGTAGGACGAGACCGAGAGCGAGGCCACGGCCGGCGAGTTCGTCGAGACGCAGCTCGTCGGGACGACCCAGCCGGACAGCCCGGCCGGCACGTAGAGGTAGACCTTGCTCGAGGTCCCGAGGCCGGCCATCGGGTAGCCGGTCTGGAACCCCGTGTACTGCGCCGGGTCCACGTCGAACGAGCCCGTGGAGGTCGGGACGCCAAACGCCGCGACGGGAGCCGAGTAGAGGCGGAAGAGGGGCGTCGGCGCGATGCGCGCGCCCCACATGAACGCGAAGAGGCTCCCGCCCGACGGGTAGAGGCCGACCGTCCCGCTCGTGCCCCAGATCTCGCCCGTCTGCGGCGTGGGGCGGTACGTGCCGTTGAACGCGGCCGATCCGTTCAGGTACCGGATGAGGCTGTACCCCGCGCTGTGGAAGGAGGCGTCCGCGAACTCGGCGAGGACGTAGATCGCCGAGGGGTTCGAGGGGTCGACCGCGGCGTGGAGCGAGGCGATCTTCTCGGTCGAGGGCCGGCCCCAGACGGAGTCCGTCGAGGTCACGGACGTCGTCGAGAAGCCGGACGAGATGTTCCCGACGGGGCCGGGGTTCGAGACGTTGATGAGGTTGATCGTCCCGTTCGTCAAGCCCGACGACCCGGTCCCGAGGTAGACGAGATACGGCCCCGCGAGGACGGGCGACGTTCCGCCCGGAGCGCCGGTCGTCTCCGTCGCGAAGTTCGATCCGGAGTTCAGAGCGGCGGGGAGGTTCGTGACGTCCGAGACGTAGACGGCCGTGTTGCTGAGCGTGTACTCGAGGTACCGGCTCCCGATCGACTGGATGGCGATGCTCCCGCCCCGCTCCGCCGGCGTCTCGGCTCGGAGCGAGATCTGCCAGCCGGTGCCGCCCGTCAGGCCGAGCATCGTCCGCGAGCCGTTCGGCGAGTCGGCGCTGGAGTCCACGGCGAAGGCCGCGCGGGCGCCGTCCGCCGAGATCCCCATGGCGTCGATCGACGAGTGCCCGTCGCCCGAGAACGGGATCGGCCCGGGGTTCGTCGGCGAGAAGCGGTAGTCCTCCCAGCCGAGGCCCGCGGGGTTCTGGGGATCGGTCAGGTCGACCTGGTGGTAGCCGAAGGACTCCGTGACGAGAAGGCGTGGAGAGGCCCCCGAAGGCTGGTTGAGGTAGAAGCCGTTGATGCCCACCCAGTTCAGAGTCGTCAGGCGCGGAGGGATCGGAAAAGGCTCGAACTTCGAGATCGAGCCGGTCGCGCTGCACTGGGCGAACGCCGCTCCGCCCTGAAGGAGCGCTGCGGTGACGAGGATGACGGCGGCTCGCGTGACCGCGAAGCCGGCGGGAGCCTTGGAGGAGTTCATTTCGTGATTGTCCCTATCCCCTGGAAGATCGGGCCTCTCCGGCCCTCGAATCGAAAGAACCCCCGAAAGGGCTGGTACGCAATGACATCCAATCGTACCGCCCGCAGCGGCTTCCTGTCCAGACGCGTACGTCTGTCCCCTCGGCCCTGCGGGAAGCGCCGCATCGAAGTGGCGCGGTGGGACGGGACCTTACCAAAAAAAAAGCGGGCGGCAAGAGCCGCCCGCTCTCCTGAGACGTCAGGAACTTAAGGCGTGTTGCCGACCTGGTTGAAGATCTGCGGCGAGCACTGGAACTGGTTGTTCAGGTTCGCAACCGCGTGGCCGACGCTGACGAACGCGCCGGGCGCCGTGTGCTGAACACCGATCCAGCCCTGGTTGTAGGGGATGTTCGCCGGGTTCGCCGTGGCGCTGCGCAGCGTCATGTCGACCCAACCGCCCTTGTAGGAGCCCGGGTTCCAGTCGGTCGCGGCGAGGAGGTTGATCCTCTGCGACTCGAGGAAGATGTAGAGCTGGGACGGGGTCGGGTTCTGGTTGCCCGACGGGCCGCCCTGGCCGGGCTGCGTGAAGAAGTTCTCGTCGTTGTCGTAGACGTTGGCCGAGATCACGTGGTCGGCGTCATAGAAGCCCTCGCCCTTGTCGCCGGCGTTCCCGTTCGGGTCGGCCCAGTGGCAGAGGTTGACGGAGCCGTCGATGTACGTGTCGCCGCGCCACACGAGGATCCACGACTGGAGCTGGTTCGCCCCGTCCGCGAGATAGCGGAAGCCGTAACGGTCGCCGAGAGGCTCACGGCCGTCGCCCGGGAACTGGAAGTTCACGTTGACGCCGTTCGCGCATCCCGTCGTGCCCTCACCGGCGCACTTGGAGACCGCGTTCGGGATGTAGCGGCCGAAGAAGGTCTTCGCGCCCGTGGGGAACCCGAGGCGGCTGTCGAACTCGACCGCGACCGCCGGGTCGCCCGAGATGTTGCCCGCGTTCGCGGAGGCGTCGACGTAGAACACGTCGCCGATGAGGATGTTCGGCGTGTAGGTCGGCGCCCAGCCGGCCGTCGCGATCGCGTCCTCGTTGTAGAACTGGTAGTCCGCCGGGAAGTAGTTCGTGCAGAAGTTCACGACGTCGATCGTGAGGTACCCGGACAGGTTGCCCGTGTACGATCCGCCGCTGCCGCCCCAGCAGCCCGGGTTGTCGGTGTCGAGGATGTTCGCGCCGTGCGAGGTCGTGAACGTCGAGATGTCGCCGGACTCGTCGAGCGACGACCACACCTTGTTCCGGAACACGGCGAACGCGTCAGCCGCGTAGATCGAGATCGAGACGTACGCGTCCGAGCCCGGGATCGAGGACTCCGGGTGCGAGAAGCGGATGTACTGCGTCTGGCCCCAGCCCACGCTCGGGAGGTAGGTGTTGTTCGCGAGGTTGATGCCGCAGGCATCCTTCGTGACGTTCACCTGGGTGTTGGGGTTGACGTTCAGCTTGCCGTTCATCACGTCCTTCATCGAGAAGGCCGCGAGGTCCTTCCCGGTGAGCGGAACGTTGAAGTCGAGAACGGCCTTGGAGTACTTGTTCCACACCGTCACGTGAGCGATCACGCCGGGGGTGGAGACGTTGATGATCGACACGAGCGTGTCGGTGGCGCCGGCGGCGCCCGGAATCGGAGCGCCCGTCGCTCCGTTCAGCGAGACGCGCCAGTACGGAACGAGGAGGGTCGCGGCCGGCACGTTGTCATACGCGCAGGTGACCGCATAGCCCGTCCCCGAGACCGCGAGGAGCGCCAGGGCCAGGATGGCGAAAAACTTCTTCATTTTTACTCCTACCGATTTGTCCGATTGAAACGAACGAACGTGTTGAAAAGTGAAGGGTTGAGAAGAGATCCGGCTCTGACCGCCTCCGATAACGAATCACCTCCCGATATTTTTTTGGGCCTGTTCAAGCCGTTCTCCGCCGGTCTCTCGGACCGTCGCGCAGGGCGGCAAAGGCATAGACGGATACAAGTATCCCTGACACTGGGGCAACGATAGGAACAAAATTCCCGGGTGTCAAGGGAATTTCCGAAAAATATGAGTGTTCGCCATATCGGTATACGGAGGTGTCGGGCTCCCCGTCCACCTCACGGGATCATCACCGGGCGAGCCCCCGGAAGACCCGCAGGCCGCCCGCCTTGGTCTCGTCGTCGGTGAGGTACTGGTACATCATGACGACGTCGGGCCGGCCGTCGCCGTCCACGTCCCCGATGCGGATCGAGGTCGGGTGGTTCACGAACGTCGGCTCGCGGGCCGCGTCGAGCTCCTCGAACTCCCCTGCCGCCGTCTGGAAGAAGACGCGCACCTTGTGGCTCGACTCGTCGGCCCAGACGATGTCGTCGAGGCCGTCGCCGTCGAGGTCCGCGACGGCGAGCGCCGGGGAGGCCGCGTCGAACTGGAGCGTCTTGACGACGCGCGTCCTCTGCATCTCGCCCTTCTCGTCGCGCCAGTAGATCGAAATTCCCTGGCCGTCGATCTTCTTCGAGCCGCCCGAGGGCGTGCGCTTGAAGTACGACGCGAAGATCGCCGGGTGGCCGTGGTACGTGCCCGAGGCCGAGCCGGCCTGGTAGCCGAAGAGCTCGACGACTTTCGCGCCGACGTACGTGAACGTCTCCTTGGCGGGGTCGTACTCGTAGAGGTTCGCGCGGCTGCCGAAGTAGCGGCACGCCGACGAATAGAGGGGCTTGCCTTCCTTCGGCACGAGGAGCGTCGCCGTGTAGCCGAAGCACGCGCCCTGGAGGCCCTCGTGCACCTCGCGGAACTTCCCGCCCTCGTTCAGGAAGAGGCGGGCGTCGAAGCCCTTGAGGTAGTCGTCGACGCGCACGGGCCGGCCCCCGGTCTGCGAGCCCTCCGCGTCGTCGGAGATCACGAGGAGGTCGGGCCTGCCGTCGCGGTTCACGTCGCCGACCTCGACGGCGCGGTTCGACAGCTCCCGCGGCAGGCCCGCCGTGGCGATCCGGAACTTCCCGCCGCCTTCGTTGAACGCGATCGCCGGGCCCTGGCCGTGCCCGCCGAAGACGATGTCGAGCTTGCCGTCGCCGTCGAAGTCGCCGACGTTCGTCGCGCCGTAGGCGGCGGCGAGGTTGTCGGGGTTCTCCCACTGGGCGTTCTCCTCGTGCCAGCTCCAGGCGCCGGCGGCGTCCCTGTCGAGCCGGAAGATCCGGATGAAGTAGCCCGTGAGGCGCGGGGGTGGGGCGATGATCTGGGGACGGCCCTGCCCGAGCACGTCGCCGAGAGCGAAGTTCTCGCGCCAGATGCCGGCGCGCGGGAGCCCGGCCGAGATCTCCTCGAAGCGGAGCGTGCTCTTCGAGACCTTCGGCGTCACGACGGTGGCCTCGTCGGCCGGGACCTCGAAGATCGGCGGGAGGTCACCGCCTCCGTCGCCTCCCTTCTGGGGGACGACCTTCATCGCGGGAGGCGCCTCCACGTACCACGCGCCGGCGTCCTCGCGGACGAGCGGGATGCCGTCGAGCTGCACGATGCCGCTGAAGAGCTTGCCGTCCTTCTCGTAGTACGGGGGCCCCTTCGGGACCCGCATGAGCATCTTGCCCGTCTCGGCGTCCTTGACCAGCGTCGTGTCGTGCTCGGTCGAGCGCTCCTCGCCCTCGACGTCCTTCGGGTTCGAGACGCCGAGGAGCTTGTCGACCTTCTCCCGCGTCTGCCGCTCGGCTTCGGTCTCCGTCACCTTCGGCGCCTCGGAGGAAGTCGACGCCTTCGGCGCGGGTGCGGGCGCCGGCGCCGCGGCGGGCGAGGACGACGTGCAACCGGCGGCAGCGAACGCAGCCGCCAACACAGCGGGGAGGTACCTCTTCACGGAATCTCCTGTTGACGCACGGAACCCGGCGACCTTCGGCCGGCGGGCGATCTGGAGTCGGTCGTCGAGTCGTTCTAGAGAAGGTCGGCGAATGCCGGCCGGAGCCGGCGATACAGCTGACGTCCCGCGAAGCCTAGCACGATGAATGCCGCGGATTCGGCGCCCAGTCTGTGCCAAGGAGGCATCGGCATTCCGAAGAGCGCCGCGCGGAAGAGGCCCACGGCGTCGCGCACGGGGTTCACGGCGAGGGCGGGCGCGGCCCACGCCGGGACGAGCGATTCCGGGTAGAAGATCGGCGTCAGGTAGAAGGCGATCATGAGGAACGGCGGCAGGATCTGGGCGAGGTCGCGGAAGAAGGGATTCAACGAGGCGAGGATGAGCGCCGGACCCGCGAGGAGAAGGAGCTCGTAGAGGAACGCGGCGAGGAGCGCCGGCAGGCTCACGGCCCCGCGGCCGGTCGCGACGAGGAAGGCCGTGAGCAGAGCGATCCCGATCGCCTGGATCACGAGGGCCGCGCCCACGGACGAGAGGGTGAGGAGGGCCACCGGAAACCGGAGCTTCTTGACGAGGTGGGCCTGATCGCTGACGGATGTCGTCGCGCGGACGATCGCCTCCTGGATCCCCAGCCACGGCAGCATGCCGGCCAGGAGAAACTCGACGAAGGTCCCCCGGAAGCCTCCGGGCGTCGGGACCTTCAGGATCGCTCCGAAGACGAACGCATAGAGGGCGCACACGATGGCGGGATTGAGAACCGCCCAGAAGGGTCCCGCGAAGCTCCCCGCGTACCGGGCCGCGAGGTCCCGGCGGAGCAGCTCGGAGAGCAGGAAGATCTTGTTCTTCAACGAACTAGCATGCCCCCGAAGTCCCGGGAATCCGCTTGAAAAGGCCGCAGGGAGGGTCTATCTTACCCGCGTAGCGCTCATGAGTGCCGTGCCGCGTGCGTCCCAGATCCTCCTCGTCGGGCAGAAGATCCGGCAGATCCGGAAGAGCCGGCACCTGACCCAGGCGGATCTCGCCGCGCGCATCGGGGTCACGCAGTCCGATCTCTCCCGGATGGAGAACGGTGAGTACAAGGTCGGTCTCGACACTCTCTTCAAGATCCTGCAGGTCTTCGAGCTGTCCATGAGCCACTTCTTCGAAGAGCCCGGCGCCGAGGCTCCGGCGGCACCTTCCGGGGTCGCCGCGCCGTTCGAGGACTGGGCCGCCCTCCCCGACGAGACGCGGCGCGAGGTCCGCGAGTTCATCGCGTTCAAGAAGATGCAGGTCGAGAAGGCGCGCGGCGAGGATCCCGCCGATTCCGAGGATCCCGGGGACGACACCGATGGCTGAGACGCCGCGCGCCTCGGCCGAGGCCTCGCGCCGCGACGCCGTCGCCTGCCTCGAGCGCGGCGAGTTCGCGGCCGCGCTCGCGTTCTACGACGCCGCGCTCGCCTCCGCGCGCGAGACGTCCGACCCGGCGTTCGTCGACTGGATGTTCGTCTGCCGCGCCGCGGCGGCGGCCGAGCTCGGGCCCGCCGACGCCGAGCTCGTCGAGCTCAAGCGGATTCTCCTCAGGACCCGCGACGAGCAGACCGCGTTCCGCGCGGCGTACTCGACCGCCTACGTCTACGAGCAGAAGAAGGACCGCGCGAAGGCGATGTTCTACGCGCGCCTCGCGCAGAGGCACGCGGCCGCGATCGGCGACGTGCGCCTCGTCTCGTCCTGCGAGAACCAGCTCGGAAACGTCCTCGCGGCCGACAGCCGGTTCGAGGAGGCTTCCGAGGCCTACCGCAGCGCGCTTCGCCGCACGGAAAGCCAGGCGCCGCTGTTCTCCGTCGCGCGGGCGCAGTGGACGGACAACCTCGGCTACTGCCTGCTCTCGCTGGACCGCGTCGCGGAGGGGCTCGCGCTCGTCCACGACGCGCTCGACGCGCTCGAGCGCGAGGACGCCCGCGGGCTGACCGTCTATCCCCTCATGGACCTCTGCTTCGGCTACCTGAGGTCGAACCGCTTCGCCGAGGCGCGCTGGTTCGGCGAGGAGGGCCTCGCGCGCGTCGCCGCCGCGAGCGACCTCCCGGCCGAGAAGAACCTCCTCTACCTCCTCGGCGAGTCGTGCCACCTCTCGGGCGACGCCGCCGCGGCGCAGGGCTACTTCGACCGGCTCGCGACGCTGTATCCCGAGTTCAAGAACCTCCGCGCCTATCTGGAAGTCTTCGACTTCCGCAACGTGATCAACCTCAGGAGCTGACGCCCCGATGACGCGCCGCCCGACCGCCCGCCTGTTCCTCGCCGCCGCGTTCGCGGCGTCGGCGGCGCTCGCGCTCGGACCCGGGCGCGCGGACGCGGCGACGGCGGTCCTCTCGAAGAACGGCACGCTCTACGAGGTGTTCGAGACGACGTACGGACAGCTCTCGCCGGACTGGCCCACGAACGACTATTCCTCGACCCCGATCCTCGCGCTCCGGACGACGCCGCCGGGCGGCGCGTCGACGCTCGAGCTCGTGGCCGGAACGAACTACGGGTACGACTCCCTCGGCGAGCAGATCGAGTTCGACGAGACGACGCAGACGGTCTTCGTCGTCTACACGCGACTCCGCGGGTTCTTCACCGACGTCCACGTCGCGATCCGCCGCGACGGGCAGTGGGCCGAGGGCGCGTTCCTCCCGAACCCCGGCCTGTACGTGTCGCTGAACGCCAAGCTCGTCGTGACGCGCCAGACGTACCAGGACTTCAACGACGCGGGCAAGGCCGTGACGAAGTCCCGGTCGATCCTCTCGATCGTCTGGTGGGAGGAGAGCACCTCGGCGCAGGCGCGGTACGCGGCGATCTTCATCGAGGACGGCGCCCTCCAGCTCAGCGACATCGTCGCGTACGACCTGAACACGCTGACGAGCACGGCCGGCCCGACGGACTCGACGGGCCTCCCGCAGTCCTCGTACATGTACCCGGCCGTCCAGCGAGACCTCTCGTCGAACGGCGGCATCTTCGTGTCGTTCGCGAACCTCGCGACGCACACGCAGCAGGTCCTCCGCATCGGATTCCCCGACGACTACACGCAGCCGGCCCCGCCTTCGGGCACGACGTCGGGCGGGCGGACGGCGGTCGGGCGCCACACGCCGATCGGACGCGGCTACACGGAATCGGCGATCCCCTGGACCATCGATCTGCCGTTCAACGTCGCGGTCGGTACCGTCGTGTCGCCGGAGGGGATGCCGACTTATTACTGGTCCTCGGGCTCGAGCTTCTTCTACGTCCGCGGGGACGCCGCGTCCCAGCCGCCCGTCGCGATCCCGCTCCGCCCGGACTTCGGGGCGGACCGGGCGCTCTCCGTGGTCCGCGACATGGCGGAAAGGGACTAGCTAGAGTCCCGACGGCAGGTTCGCGCGCGGGTTGCGCTCGTAGAGCGCGGCGAACTTCTCGGCGAGCGCCCGACCCTCGTCCGTGATGCGCTGGGGCGTCGTGATCGCGACGCGGTAGTAGTGATCCCCGTCGGCGCCCCGGCCGCTCCTCACGCCGAAGCCCTTCAGCCGGAAGCGCTGGCCCGCCGCCGTCCCGGGCGGGATCTTCGCGCGGACCGGGCCGTGGATCGTCGGCACGTCGATCTCGGCGCCGAGATAGGCCTCGGAGACCGTGACGGGCACCTCGGTGAGGATGTCGTCGCCCTCGCGCCCGAAGTACGCGTGCGGCTCGACCGTCAACGCGACGTAGAGGTCGCCCTCCTCCGTGCGGCCCTTGCCGGGCACGCGGACCTTCGAGCCCGTCGAGACTCCCGGCGGGATGCGGATCGTGATCTTCTCGTTCGCGACCACCTCGCCGAGGCCGCGGCAGACGGGGCACGCGCTCGACCCCGTCCGTCCCGACCCGCCGCAGCGCGCGCAGCGCCGCGGCAGGCGGGCGCGGAACGAAACCGTGCCGCCGAGCACGGCCTCGCGGAACGGAATGGCGAGCTGCGCGGCCGCGTCGTCGTCCTCCTCCGCGACGCCGCGCGGACCGACGCCGGGCGCCCCGCCGGAGAACAGGTCGGAGAAGAGGTCGCCGAAGTCGCCCGTCCACCGGAAGCCTCCCCCGCCGGCCGGCGAGCCCCCGAACGGCGAGCCTCCGAACGGCGGCCCCCCCGGCTGCGCACCGCCGCCCCGGGCGCCGCCTCCCGGCGGCCACGACGGCCCCGGCTCGGGCGGCTCGCCCGTGTCCCCGGTCTGATCGTAGTGGCGCCGGCGCTTGGCGTCCTTGAGGACCTCGTACGCCGACGCGATCTCCTGGAACTTCTTCTTCGCCGACGCGTCGCCGGGGTTCACGTCGGGGTGATGCTTCCGCGCGAGGCGCCGGTACGCCTTCTTGATCTCGGCGTCCGACGCGCCGCGCGCCACCCCGAGGACCGAGTAGAGGTCGCGTGTCGCCATCGCCGCCGCGCACGATACCCGAGACGGCGAGCGCCGGTCACCCCGCGGAGGCGGCGGAGGACGCGGTACGATGGCGTGAACGCTTCGAGGCGCTCCCGTGAAGATCCTCCAGCATCGCGACGTGCTCTCGGTCGTCCTCGCGGGCGGCATGGGCGAGCGCCTCTTCCCGCTCACGCGGGACCGCGCGAAGCCCGCCGTGCCGTTCGGCGGGCGCTACCGGATCATCGATTTCGTCCTGAACAACTTCGTGAACTCGGGCCTCACGAAGATCAAGGTCCTCACGCAGTTCAAGTCGAACTCGCTCATCGAGCACATCATCCGAACCTGGCGGCTCACCTTCGACATCGGCCAGTTCGTCGACCCCGTCCCGGCCCAGATGCGACGCGGGCCGCACTGGTTCCGCGGCACGGCCGACGCGGTCTACCAGAACCTCGATCTCGTCTTCGACGAGGAGCCCTCCCACGTGTGCGTCTTCGGCGGAGACCACATCTACGTCATGGACGTGAACCCGATGCTCGCGTTCCACGAGGAGGGCGGCAACGACCTCACGATCGCGGCGTTCCCCGTCCCCCTCGCGGAGGCCGCGCGCTTCGGGATCCTCGAGGTCGGCGACGACGGGCGGATCGTCGGGTTCGAGGAGAAGCCGGCCGAGCCGCGCCCGATCCCGGGGCACCCCGACCTCGCGCTCGCCTCGATGGGGAACTACGTCTTCCGCGCGAGCGTCCTCATCGAGGCGCTCGAGCACGACGCCCTCCAGGACACGACGCACGACTTCGGAAAGAACCTGATCCCGGCCCTCCTGAAAGGCGGCGCCCGCCTCTTCGCGTACGACTTCTCGACGAACAGGGTCCCCGGCAACGAGGATCTCGCACCGTACTGGCGCGACGTCGGGACCGTCGACTCGTACTGGGAGGCGTCGATGGACCTCATCTCCGTCACGCCGCCCCTCAACCTCTACAACCCGAAGTGGGCGATCAAGAGCCACGCCCCGCAGCTGCCGCCCGCGAAGTTCGTCTTCGCCGACGCCGTCTCGCAGCGCATCGGACTCGCGACGGACTCGATGGTGGCGTCCGGCTGCATCATCTCGGGCGGCACGATCCACCGCTCGATCCTGTTCCCGCGCGTGAGGATCAACTCCTTCTCGCACGTGGAAGAGTGCGTTCTCATGGACGGCGTGGACGTCGGGCGCTACGCGCGCCTCAAGCGCGTCATCGCCGACAAGGGAGTCAAGATCCCGCCGCGGATCGAGATCGGGTTCGACGCGGAGGAAGACCGAAGGCGCTTCCACGTTTCCGAGGGCGGCGTCGTCGTCCTCCCGAAGGGCGCGGTCCTCCCCGACCAGGCCTGAACGCTCCCGAGGCCGTCTACGGTTGCCTCCGGCCGGTGGACCGTATAAAGTTCGGGTTCAAGACCCCTGAGCCGAATTTTATATGGACGAGATCGATCGCCGTATCCTCGACATCCTCCAGCGGGACGCGAAGATCTCGCAGGCCCGGATTGCGGAAACGGTCGGTCTCACGACGCCCTCCGTGAACGAGCGGATCAAGAAGCTCGAAACGAAGGGCTTCATCCGCCGGTTCACGGCGCTCCTCGATCCGCGGCTCGTCGGAATGCCCCTCGTCGCCCACGTCGACGTGATGCTGGAGCACCCGCGCTTCGAGCGGCCGTTTCTCGAGGAGATCGAAGGCCTTCCGGACGTCCAGGAGTGCTACGCGATCTCCGGCGACTTCGGCTACCGGCTGAAGATCCGCGCCCGCGACGTCGAGCACCTCGAGTCCGTGCTCCGCGAAAAACTCCAGACCCTGCGCGGAGTCGTCCGCACCCGCGTGGAGCTTTCCCTCTCCGTCAAGAAGGACTCGACGCTCCTGCCGCTGACCGAAGGCGCCTGAGATGCCATCTCACCTCCCGGTGTCGTTTTCGCACCAAATCGTCCCCTGAAAGCCGCGAATCGGAGTGCCACGGCGGCGTGACGTTGCGCACAGCGTAATGCTAAGTGCTTTGATTGCCGTGCTTGGAATGAGGACGACCGGCGCGTAAACCTGAGGCATCGCGCTTGCGTATATACAAGCAGGAGATCGAAACGGGCATTCGATGCAAAGTCAAATGAATACGACGGTCTTCATTTCCTTCCTCATCTCCCGCCGGCCTCCCGGCCGACGGGCCCTCCATGTCTCGCCCCTCCATTCAGTAACCCTCAGTTAGTCCATCCCACCGCCGCAATCCCCGCCCGACCGCAAGGTCGGGTGGGAGCCCACCGTCTTTGGCGGGCTAGAAGTGGTAGGCGACGGATCCGCCGAGCGTGATGGGCTTGTGGTTCGCGTCCGTGCGCAGGACGTAGCCCGCCGCTTCGAGGCGGACGTCCCATCGCCTCGCGACGTGAAAGGCCGTGAGGATGCCGCCGTGCCAGCCGATCACGGTCTCGTTCACGTCCGCCGAGGTCTGGCCGGCCGTCGGCGTTTCGGGGGCAAGGTCGTAGACGCCCACGCCCCCGAAGAGCCCCGCGTCCCACCATGGCTCCCGGAAGAGGTACCCGACGGACGCAAGTCCCGCGCTCACCCGCACGTCCGGCGCCCCCGTCGGCGCGCCGAAGGGCGGGACGACCGGCGTGCCCGGAAGCGAGAACCTCATGTAGCGGAGCTGGAAGAAGACGCCGGGCTCGAGGACGAGCTCGGCGAAGCCGTGCCAGCCGCCGTTCGAGAACGCCTTCACGTCCGACGCGCGCCCGTTGTCGGTGACCCATTCGCCTCCGCCGCCGACCGCGAACGAATACTCCTGCGTGCGCGGCGGTCCGATCTGGGCTCGCGCGGCGAACGTGACGGCGCAGAGGACGACGGGCGTGGCGACCCGGAAGAGCGAGCGCATCGCTCGCGAGGATACGTCAACGCAATGGACCATATTGCTCATACGGACGCCGATTGCCCCTCGTCTAGAATCGGCGCCGTGCCCGGTCCGGAGCCGATTCGTTCTCTCCCCGGCGCGCCTGCGATCGCCTCTCTCCTCGCGCTGTTCGTGCCCTCTCGCTGCGCGGTGTGCGACGAGCCCCGCAAGGAAACCGGAGGAGGAGGCGTCTGTCCCGCCTGCTGGGCGGCCCTTCCGCGCCTCGCCCCCGGCGCGGCGTGCCCCCTATGCGCGCTGCCGGGCGACGGGAGCCCCTGCCCCGCGTGCCGCCGGGAGCCGCCTCCCGTCTCGCGGACGCTCGCGTACGGCCTCTACGCGGGCGGTTTGAAGAGTCTCCTCCACGCGTTCAAGTTCCGGGGATGGGACCTCCTCGCGGCGCCGTCCGGCGCCCGGCTCGCCGCGGCGGCGGGCGACGCCGGGCTCGACGACGACGTCGACGCGCTCGTGCCCGTGCCCTCGACGCGCGGCCGGAACCGCTCCCGCGGATACGACCCCGCGGCGCTCCTCGCCGAATCCGCCGCCCGCCGCCTCGGTCTTCCCGCCCGCGCCCTCCTCGTCCGCACACGGGAGACGGCTCCCCAGTCCGAGCAGCCCGCCGCGCGGCGCCGCGCGAACGTCGACGGAGCGTTCGCCGCGTCGGCGTCCGCGCGCGGCCGCGTCCTCGTCCTCGTGGACGACGTCGCCACGACGGGCGCCACTCTCTTCTCCGCGGCGCGCGCTCTCGCCCGGGCCGGCGCCGCCGACGTCCGCGGGCTCGTCCTCGCCCGCACGCCCGAGCCGGAGCCCTCATGACCGCATTGCTCGACCGCCTCGTCGTCACGACGCTTCCTCTCGTCCCGAAGGCGATCGTCCGGAAGGTCGCCTCGCGCTACGTCGCCGGCGACACGCTCGAATCCGCTCTAGGGGCGATGCGCGGCCTCGCCGCCGAGGGCGCGATGGGGACGATGGACGTCCTCGGCGAGAGCGTCACGCACCGCGACCAGACGCTCGCGACGCGCGACCAGTACCTCCGGACGATCGACGCGATCGCCGCATCGGGCCTGCCCGCGAACATCTCCGTCAAGCCGACGGCCGTCGGCCTCGCGATCGACCCGGCGCTCGCCCTCGAGAACTGCGCGGAGATCTGCACGCGCGCGAAGGCGCACGGCATGTTCGTGCGCCTCGACATGGAGGACAGCCCGTACACGGAGGCCACGATTCGCCTCGTCCTGGCCCTGAGGGAGCGCTTCGAGTCCGTCGGGGCCGTCCTGCAGGCCTACCTCAAGCGCAGCCTCTCGGACCTCGACCGGCTCCTCGCCGTGAAGACGAACGTGAGGATCTGCAAGGGAATCTACGTCGAGCCGCGCACGATCGCCTGGAAGGACCGGCAGACGATCGTCCGCAATTTCGCCGCGCTCGTGGACAAGCAGCTCGCGGGCGGCGCCTACGCCGCGATCGCGACCCACGACGAAGCCTGCGTCCAGCTCGCTCTCGCGACGATCGACCGCCTGCGGGTTCCGAAGGACCGCTACGAGTTCCAGATGCTGCTCGGCGTCGACCCGGTCCTCCGCAGGAGCCTGCTCGACGCCGGTCACCGGCTGCGCGTCTACGTGCCCTACGGCAAGGACTGGTACGCCTACTCGACCCGGCGGCTCAAGGAGAACCCCTCCATCGCGCGCCACGTCCTCAGGTCCATGGCGGGGCTGGGTCCCGCCGCCGTCTGAGACCGGCTCCCAATCCCGTTGACGCCGCGCGGAAAACGGGCGGAAGATACGCGGGACCGGGGGTTCCGTGTCCGAAACGCTCCGCCCCAAAGCCGCCCTCGTCGCCGGCCTCCTGGCCGCGTTGGGGGCGGGACGCGCCGCGGGCGCCGCGGCCCCTCCGCAGCCCGTGGGGGCCGTCGCGCCGCTGTCCGGCATCGTCCGGGTCAACGGCCGCCCGATGCCGGGAGCGACGCTCATCGTGCGCGCCGTCACCGCGGGCGGCGGAACGTTCCTGCGCCTCCTCAAGAGCGAGCCGGACGGCACGTTCGTCCTTTCCGATGCGGCCGAGGGCCTCTACACGGTTCTCTCCGTCGTCCCCGGTTTCCGGCCGGCCGTCGCCCGCCTGTTCCACAGGCCGGCTTCCGCGGACGGTTCCGTGTCGTTCGTGCGCATCGACCTCGAGCGCCCCTCGGGCGTTCTCGTGCCGTCCGAAAACGGTTCGCTCGACGCCTGGAGCGCCCGCGCCGTCGTCTCGGGCGACGTTCTGCGCGAGGTTCCCGCGATCCTCGCGGCGCTCGACGCGACGCCGGAGCCTTCCGCCGCGCAGACGCTGACGGCCGAAGCGCACGCGCCGCGCGCCGCCCTGCCCCTCCACGCCGCCGTCGCGACGACGGCGGGCTTCGGCGCGGTCGGCGCCTCGTCCCTCTCGCGCACCTCGCTCGACGTCTCCGGCGCCTTCGGCTCCGGGGTGAAATGGGGCGCCTCGGGTCAGTACGCGCGCCTCGCGGACCTCGCGGGCGACAAGACGGGCGACGCGTCGCGCGTCGCTCTCGACCTCAGCGCGGGGAGCTCCCAGGTCGTCCACCTCTCGACGCGGCGCCAGACCCTTTCCGACGAGGCCGACCCCACGCGCTTCGCGGCCCACGCGCTCGACTGGACGGGCGCGGTCTCCGAGCACGCCCAGGCCGCCCTGTCCGCCAGCCTGACCTCGCAGTCCCATCTCCTCGCGACGGGCCCGGTCGCCGACCTTTTCGCGCGCGAGTCGGATGCCGTGAACGTCGCCGCGCGCTACCAGACGGAGCTCGGCACGTCGACGTTCGCGCGCGTCACGGTTGGCTACCGGTCGACGACGGGCGACTACGCGGGCGCCGTGATGCCCTTCGAGCGCGAGACGCGCGCGGGCGGCGTCGCGGGCGTCCGCGTCGGCGAGGTCCTCGTCGTCGAGGCGGGAGCGACGGGAGACACGTCCGACTACGGCCGCGGCGTCACCCCCGAGGTCACGGTGGCGCTCCAGACGCCGGACGGCTGGCGCATCTACGGGTTCGCGTCGCGCCGGTTCGAGCGGCTCTCGGACTCCCTCCTCGTGCGGCCCGGCGAGGCCGGCGCCGACGAGGCCGAGCTGACCCGGCAGTCACGCTCGCTCTACCGCGCGGGCATGCGCTGGCAGGCGCCCGAAGGCGACGGCGTCACGCTCGAGCTCTCGCGCCGCGAGCTGAACGGCACGTACCGGCTCCTCTTCGACGCGGACTTTCTCGACCGCCTCGATTCGCTCTACTTCTTCCCGAACGACGTCGCGACGGACGCCGCGCTCACGGTCTCGGCCCGGCTCGGCCCGAGCTTCGACGGCCGCGTCTCCCTCCGGGTCGGAACTCTCTCGGGCGCCCGCGACGGCGTCATCCGCTCCGACGACGCGAGCTGGGGCGTCGCGCAGGCCGCTCTCCGCGTGCGCGCGACGGACACGTCCCTCGGCATCGGCTACCGCTCCGTCTCCCAGTCGCTCGTGCGCGGGGCGACGACCCTCCGCAACGACATCGACGCGGTGGACGTCACGCTCGCCCAGGGCCTCCCCCTCCCCGTGCTCCGGTCGATCGCGAGCGACTGGCGCGCGCTCTTCTCGATCGAATTCGGCAAGCGGCGCGAGGGCGAGGACGAGGAACAGTCGAACCGGCGGCTCGCCGGAGGGCTCGCCCTCTCGTTCTGACCCTCCAATCCCTCGGCGATAACTTCAAGTTTCCGTTCTGCGGGCCGGCCCGTCTTCGGCTCGAAAACAGTAACTCTAGTCTTTTCAGCCCGTTATCTGAATTCAAACTACCGGATCAGTGGCATTCGGCTTGCTGCGAGGCTCTCCATGGAGACGGGGCAGTCCGCGGGACGCGCGGTCGCGCGTGTTGCGCTCGTGTCTCTTCTCGTGGCCGGGCTCGTTCCCTCCGCGCTCTGCCTCGTCCGGAAGGTCCGATCGTTCGGCCTCGCGGACGTCCTCGTCGCGCCCGAGGGTGACGGCCTGCGGGTCCACCGCGTCGGCCCCTCGGCGACGGCCTCGGGCCTCGCGCCGGGCGACCTCCTCCTCCTCGTGAACGGCCAGGCCGCGCTCGCCGCGCTCGAGCCCGCGAAGCTGTTCGCCGACGCGCCGGCGGACGTCGTGCTTCTGCGCGGCGGCGCGACGCGGCGGCTCACGACGGTTCCGGTGCGGACGCCCTGGGACTTCCGCTACCTGTTCCTTTTCGCCGTGGGCGGCGCCTTTCTCGCGTCGGCCCTCGCCGCCCTCCGGCCGCCGAAGCCGTCCCGCGAAGCCCTCCTCTACGCGTGCTTCGCGCTCTCGGTCGGCCTCGTCCTCGCGCTCACGCCGGTGCCGCCCGTGGACGGCCTCTTCCGCACGGCCGTCCTCGCCGAGGACGCCGCCCGCGCCCTTTTCCCGGCGTTCCTCCTCGCGCTCGTCCTCACGTTCCCGCGCCGGGCGCACCGCGTGCGGGCGTGGATCCCCTTCGTCCCCGCGGGCGTTCTCCTCGCGGCCTCGGCGCGTCTCTATCTCGGCGGCGCCGCCGCCGGGGACGCGACGGACGCCGTCGCCGCGCTCGACCGCGCGCAGGTCGTCTGGATGGCCGCGGGCGCCTCCCTCGCGGCCGTGCGCCTCCTCCTGCTCTCGCGCCGTCCGACGGACCTCCTCACCGAGAAGCAGCTGCGGTTCCTGCTCCTCGGCACGGGCGTCGGGCTCGTTCCCCTCGTCGTCCTCAACCTGGTCCCGCACCTCTTCGGCGGGACGATCCCGATCCTCTCGACGCTCGCGCTCCTGCCGCTCGCGCTCGTGCCCGCCGCCTTCCTCGCCGCCCTGACGCGCTACCGCCTCTGGGACGTCGAGGTCCTCGGCCGCGAGACGGCCTCCGTGCTGGGAGCTCTCCTCGCCGGCGCCGCCTTCTTCGCGCTCGCCGAGATCCTCCTCGCGCACCCGGTCGCCCTCGCGATCCCGCACGCCCGCGCGGCGCTGCAGACCTCCGCCGGCCTCCTGATGGCGCTGAGCTTCGTTCCCGTGAGGCGCTCCCTCTCGGCGGCGTTCCGCCGCCTCCAGTACCGCGAAGGCGTCCACGACCGCGACGGACTTCTCGCGCTCGTGCGCGAGCTCCCGTCGCCGCGCACTCTCGCCGAGCTGACGGACCTGCTCGTCGCGCGAGTCGTGCGGGGGCTCGGCGTCCCCCGCGCGGCGCTCCTCGCCATCGAAGGCGACGGCGCCGACGGCGGCCCCGTGGACGGCCGCGGCGCTCTCGCGCTCGCCGAGCTGCCCGCCGCGGCGCGCCTGAGGACGACGCGGCTGTCCCGGCAGGCGTTCGCCGAGAGGCCGACGCCCGCCGTCGCGCGCCTGAGGCGCGCCGGCTTCCGCACGCTCGCGCCTCTCACGGTGAGCGGCCGGCTCCTCGCGCTCTTCGCGGTGGCCGACCGCTCCGGGCGCATCCCGCTCTCGGCCGAGGACACCGAGCTCCTCGAGACCGTCCTCGCGCCGGCGGCCCTCGCCCTCGACCACGCGCGCCTCTTCGAGGAGCTGCGCGCGCAGGCCGACCGTTACCGGAGCCTCCAGGAATTCCACGAGAACGTCGTCGCCGGCTCGGCGGCGGCGATCGCCGCCACCGACGGCGACGGCCGCTTCACGTCCGTGAATCCCGCGTTCGCCTCCCTGGTCGGCGCGAGCGCCGAGTCCCTCCGCGGGAGGAGCGCCGCCGACGTCCTGCCGCCCGAGCTGCGCGGTCCCCGTCCGCCCGCGCGCGTGGAGGCGGACCTCGGGACCGGGGTCCGCGTCCTGAACGTCGCGGTCTCGGCGTTCCCGGGCGCGCCCGCGGGGTCGAGCGCGCGCGTCCTCGTCCTCGTCGACGCCACGGAGACGGCGCGGCTCGAGCGCGCCCTCGCCGACCGCGAGCGTCTCACGGCGCTCGGGAACCTCTCGGCGGGCGTCGCCCACGAGGTCAACACGCCGCTCGCCGGCGTCGCCGGCTTCGCGCGGCTCCTCCTGGACGAGACGCCCGGCGACGACCCGCGGCGGCCCCTCGTCGAGAAGATCGAGCGGCAGGCGTTCCGCGCCTCCCGACTCGTCGGGAGCCTCCTCGACCTCGCCCGCGGGCGCCCGCGCGAGATCGAGGCGCTCGATCCCGCCGAGGTCGCCCGCGAAGCCGTGCGCGCCCTCGAGGACGAGGGGGCCGCCCGCGGGGCCGCCGTGCGGCTCGCGCTCTCCGGGCGCCTCCCGTCCGTCGCGGGCCACCGCGACGCGCTCGTGCAGGTCCTCGTGAATCTCGTCAAGAACGGGATCGAGGCCGCGACGGCGCCCGGCGGCCCGCGTCCCGCGGCGCCGGAGGTCGTCCTCTCCGTCTCGGGCGGCGCGGGAGCGGTGCGCTTCGACGTCACGGACAACGGCCCCGGCCTCGCGCCCGAGGACGCGGCCCGCGTCTTCGAGCCGTTCTTCTCGACGAAGACCGCGCAGGGCGGAACGGGGCTCGGCCTCTCGATGGCGCGCGATATCATTCGCGCGCACGGCGGCACGCTGACGGCGACGTCCGGCGCGCCCGGCGCCCGATTCACCGTCACCCTGCCCGCCGCGAGCTGAAGATGGCGACGGTCCTCATCCTCGACGACGAGCCCGTGATCCGCGAGGTCCTGAGCTCGGTCCTCGCGAAGGCGGGCCACGCGACGCGCGAGGCCGCGACGGCGGCCGAGGGGCTTCAGCGCCTCGAGAAGGAAGCCGTCGACCTCCTGCTCCTCGACCTCATGCTGCCCGACCGGCCCGGGCTCGAGGTGCTCGTCGAGGTCCGCGCGCGCCACCCGGAGATCCCCGTCGTCGTCGTGACGGCCTACTCGTCCGTCGAGAGCGCGATCGCCGCGATGCGCGAAGGCGCGTTCCACTACATCCCGAAGCCCTTCCGCAACGAGGAGGTCGTCCACGTCGTCGGGCAGGCGCTCGAGAAGCGCCGCCTCGTCGCCGAGAACCGGGCCCTCCGCGCCAAGCTCGAGCCGGGGGGGCTGCGCGAGCTCGTCGGCCGCTCGGCCTCGATGGAGCGCGTCTACGAGACCGTGCGGCAGGCCGCCGCGGCGCGCTCCACGATCCTGATCACCGGCGAGAGCGGCACCGGCAAGGAGCTCGTCGCCCGGGCCCTCCACCGCCTCTCGCCGCGGGCGTCCGGCCCGTTCGTCACCGTGCACTCGGGGGCGCTCCCGCCGGACCTCCTCGAGTCGAACCTGTTCGGACACGTGCGCGGCTCGTTCACGGGCGCCGTCGCCGACAAGAAGGGGCTCTTCAAGGCCGCCGACAACGGCACGATCTTCTTCGACGAGATCGGGACCGTGCCGCTCGACACCCAGGCGAAGCTCCTCCGCGTCCTCCAGGAGCGCGAGTTCACGCCCGTCGGAGCCGTCGAGCCTCTCCACGCCGACGTGCGCGTCATCGCGGCGACGAACGCGGACCTCACGAAGCTCGTCGCGGATGGGCGCTTCCGGGAGGACCTCTTCTACCGTCTCTGCGTCATCACGATCAACCTGCCTCCCCTGCGCGAGCGGAAGGACGACGTCCCGCTCCTCATCGAGACGCTCCTCGCGCGCGCCGCGGCCGAGAACGGCCGCGCGGTCCCCTCCGTGACGCCCGCGGCGATGAAGGCCCTCCTCGACCACGACTGGCCCGGCAACGTGCGCGAGCTCGAGAACGTCCTCGAGCGCGCGCTCGTCCTCGGGCACGGCGTCATCGACCTCGACCAGCTCCCGGACGTCGTGCGCCGCTCCGTCCCGCGCCCGGCCGCGTTCCCGGCCGAGGGGCTCTCGTTCAAGGACGCCGTCGGCGCGTACGAGCGCTCGCTCCTCGCGGCCGCGCTCGCGCGGGCCAACGGCGTCCAGAAGAAGGCGGCCGAGCTCCTCGGCCTCAAGCCGACGACGCTGAACGAGATGTTGAAGCGCCACGGCATGCTCCCGCGGGACGCGAAGGAGCCGAGCGAGGCCGAGCCCGTCAGCCGCGCCTGAGGAGGACGAGAGTCCGGTCGTCGCCGAACGGCGTTCCGCCCGTGAAGGCGAGGAGCGTCGCCGCGAGCTGGGATTCGAGCTCCGGCAGGGGCCTCGCGCGCAGGTCCCGGAGGGCCTCGACGAGCCGCGCCGTCCCGAACTCCTCGTCCGTCGCGTTCGCCGCCTCCGTGACGCCGTCCGTGTAGAGCGCGAGGACGTCTCCCGGCTGCATCGTGAGCGTTCCCGCGGCGTACGTCCGGCCCGGGAAGAGGCCGAGCGGAGGCCCGTGGGCCGGGAGCATCTCGACCTCCCCGCCCGCGCGCACGAGGATGCCCGGGTTGTGGCCGGCGTTCGTGTAGGCGACCGCTCCCGTCCCGGGATCGTAGAGGGCGAGGAAGAACGTGACGAATTTCTCCGGGCTCGTCCTGCGGTAGACGAGGTCGTTCAGGCGCGAGCAGAGCTTGTCCGGCGGGAAGTTCTCGCCCGCCCAGACCTGGAACGCGGACTGGACGGAGGCGGCGAGGAGCGAGGCCCCCATCCCCTTGCCGCAGACGTCCGCGACGACGACGTCGAGCGTGTTGTCGGCACGCTCGTAGAAGTCGTAGTAGTCGCCCGAGACGGTCCGCGACGGGATCGTCCGCCCGAGCAGCTCCGTCCGCGGGAGCGTCGGCTCGGCCTCGGGGAGCATCCGCCTCTGGATGTCCCACGCGAGCGCCATCTCGCGCTCGATGCGCTGGCGCGAGGCGTTGCTCTCCTGGAGGCGCAGGTTCTGGATCTTGATCGCCGACGTGTTCGCGAGCGAGGTCAGGAGCCGGAGGTCCTCCTCGCTGAAGCTCTTCCGGCCGAGACGGACCTCGAGGTAGATGAGGCCGATGACCTTGTCCTCGACGAAGAGCGGGGCCGCCATGCAGGAGGTGATGCCCTGGATCCGGATGGACTCGGCCGCGCCGAGGCCCGCGTCCGTCGCCGCGTCGATGAGGAGGACGCCGTTCTTCTTGTCGACGACCGACTGGATGAGCGTCTTGCTGAGCCGGATGTCCGAAGGATCGACTCCCGGAGCGTACTTGACCTTCTCGGGCTTGAGCTCCCCCGCGTCGTCGGCGAGCATGAGGAGGCCGCGGTCCGGCTGCAGGAACGTGAAGGTCTTCTCGAGAATGAGCTCGAGCAGCTTCTGGAGCGGGATGTCGCCGAGGAGCTCGACGGAGATCTCGTTCAGCATCCGGAGCGACGCGTTCAGGCGCGCGAGCTCCTCGGCCCCGAGCTTGGAGTCCCAGGCCTGCTTGTGGGGCCGGAGGAGGTCCTTGGACGACTGGAGGAACGTCGTCTTCTTCGAGGTCTCGTCCATCCCCTCGATCACGACGCGGGTCGTGGACTCCTCGAGGACGTCGACGAGCGTCTCGCCGAGCTGGATGCGGTCGCCCGGCGAGAGGAGCGCCGGCTCGGCGATGCGCGAGCCGTTGAGCGACGTCCCGTTCCGCGAGCCGAGGTCGACGAGGCGCACGGAGCTGTCGGCGACCTCGAGGCGCGCGTGGACGCGGGAAAGCGTGCGGTCCGCGAGCGGGATGTCGTTCGTCGAGGAGCGCCCGAGGGTCAGCGCGGCCCGGTCGATCCGGATCCGGCGGGCGGGCTCTCCCGGGACCCTCACGTTCAGGATGAGCACGCCCGGAGTGTACCCGGCCTTTCGCGGGCGGGCACGGGCCGGGCCGGCGTGGTATCCTTTGGGGTTCCGGACCGGCTCACGACGCGGCCGTCCGACGAAAGGGTTCCCCGATGAAGGAAAAGATCCACCCTGAGTACCACGAGGTCGACGTCCACTGCGCGTGCGGGACCACGTGGAAGACGAAGAGCACGAAGAACGAGCTGAGGCTCGAGATCTGCTCGAACTGCCACCCGTTCTTCACGGGCAAGAGCAAGCTCGTCGACACCGCCGGCCGCGTGGAGCGCTTCCAGAAGCGCTACGCGAACACGCCGAAGGCCGCCCCGAAGGCCAAGGCACCCGCGACCCCGGCCTGAGCCGGTGACGGGCGCGGCGCCGCCGCGCGCCGCCCTCTCCCGCCATGTTCCAGAAGCTCGACGACATCGAACGGCGGTACGCGGACCTCGAAGCGCGCGCCGCCTCGCCCGAGGTGCTGGCCGACCACGCCCTCGCGACGAAGACGGCCCGCGCCATGCGCGAGATCGCGCCCGTCGTCGAGAAGAACCGCGAGCGCAAGAGGATCGAAGCCGAGCTCGCCGGCGCCCAGGAGCTCCTCGACACGCTCCCGCCGTCGGACGAGCTGCGAGCGGTCGCGCAGGCGGAAGCCGAGGCCCTGAAGGTCCGGCGCCAGGCCGTGGACGGGGAGCTGCGCGTCCTCCTCCTCCCGAAGGACCCGAACGACGGCAAGAACGTCGTCCTCGAGATCCGCGCCGGGACCGGCGGCGACGAGGCCTCCCTCTTCGCCGAGGAGCTCTTCCGGATGTACGTGCGCTACGCCGAGGGGCGCGGCTGGAAGGTCGAGGTCATCGACCGGAGCGACGCGGGCGGCGCGGGCGGGCTCAAGGACGTCCAGGCCATCGTCGAGGGCGAGGGGGCGTACTCGCGCCTCAAGTACGAGGGCGGCGTCCACCGCGTCCAGCGCGTCCCCGCGACGGAGGCGGCCGGGCGCATCCACACCTCGGCCGCCACGGTCGCGGTCCTGCCCGAGGCCGAGGACGTCGACGTCGTCGTCGCGGACAAGGATGTCCGCGTCGACCTCTTCTGCGCCTCGGGCCCCGGCGGGCAGGGCGTCAACACGACGTATTCCGCCGTGCGCCTCACGCACGTCCCCTCGGGCCTCGTCGTCCAGTGCCAGGACGAGAGGTCGCAGATCAAGAACAAGGCGAAGGCGATGCGGGTCCTGAAGGCCCGGCTCTACGAGCTCGAGCGCGAGAAGAAAGAGGCCGCCTACGCCGCCGACCGCAAGAAGATGGTCGGCTCCGGCGACCGCTCCGAGAAGATCCGCACGTACAACTACCCGCAGAGCCGCGTGACGGACCACCGGATCGGCTTCACGTCCCACCGGCTGGGCGAGATCCTCGACGGCCGCCTCGACGAGCTCATCGACCCGCTCGTCGCGCACTTCCAGGCCGAGAAGCTGAAACAGGAACTGGCCAAAGCCTGAAGACGCCTGCCGTCAAGGGTCGCGACCGCTGCGCGGCGCCCGAAGGGCGCCCTTGACAGCAGGCGGCGAAGAACAGATTTCTTCCATCGGCGGCTGCACGTGCAGCCGCCGATAGCGGAAGATTCTTCTTACGCGGCCTTCTTCGTGGTCGTCTTCGCGGGCTTCGCTTCCTTGGCGCCCTTCACCTCGATCGACGACCCGTGCATCTTGTACTTGACCATGACCTTGTCGCCGACCTTGACGTCGGCCGCGCCTTTCGTGTCCTTGTCGATCCCGATCTGGAAGCGCTCCTTGCCCTTCATGACCGTGATCGTGTCGGCGGTCTTCTCCGTGACGTTGCCCGTCACCTGGAAGTCGTCGAGGGCGAGGGCCGAGGTCGCGAAGAGGAGGAAGGCGGCGGGAGCGAGGACGCGGAACATCTTTTTCATGGTTCTCTCCTTCTCGGAAAAAAATCCTATCACCTAGATCCGGTCGAGGACGTACGCCGGGCGCCCGTCCGAGAGGGCGGCGACGTCCGTGACGGCATAGCCGCGGGCGAAGAGCGGCCTGACGAGCGCGGCGAAGCGGCGCCTCTCCTTCAGCGTCCCCTCGTGGTCCGTCCGGTAGATGCGCGGCGCGCCCGAGGGGAACGGGAGGAGGACGCGCGGCGAGGCGGGGAGGCTCCGCGGGCTCGCCGCGACGGGCAGCGCCGCGACGTCCGGCCGCGGCGGCCGCTCGCCGGACGCGGCGCGCACGACCTCGGTCGCCTCCAGCCGCCACGCGACCTCGAAGCGGTCGGACGGCAGGTCGCCGTAGATCCCTCCCATGAGCCCGTAGAAGTTCGGGTGGAACGTGCGCACCGTCGCCCGGAGGTGTCCGATGTTCAGCTTCGCGTTCTTCAGGAGGAACGGGTCGTACGTCCACGTCACGAGGCGGATCCCGCGCGCGAGGCACCACGAGCGCTGGTAGAGCTTCAGCTTCACGGACAGCCCGCGGCCCTGGACCTCGGGCACGACGGCGAGGAGGTGCGAGTGCTGGCAGGGCTCGCCGAGGTTCGTGCGCGGGATCCCGTGCACGAACCCGACCATCCTGCCGCCGAGAAAGGCGCCCGCCGTGAGACCTCCGGCGTGCGTCGCGGCGACGAGGTCGCTCGCGGGCGAGAGGGCGCGCTCGGCGAAGCCCCAGGCGGCCTTCGAGACGTGCGTCGTCTCGATGAACTCGTCCGCGTTCCGGAGGTCCCGGATGACGAGACGCGCGCGGCGACCGCTCACGCGGAGGCCCCTTCGAGGAGGCCCGCGACGAGCGCCGCGCGCCGCGCGAGATCCTCGACGAGGAGGTGCTCCGAGCGCGCGTGCGCGCCGCCGCCGGAGGGGCCGAGGCCGTCGAGCGTCGGAACGCCCGCGGCCGCCGTGAGGTTGCCGTCCGAGCCGCCGCCCACCCGCGCGGCCGGAACGTCGAAGCCCAGCGAACGGGCGAGCGACGCCGCGCGGCGGTAGAGGTCCATCGAGGCCTCCGTGGATTCCATCGGCGGCCGGTTCGTCCCGCCGTCCATCTCGACCGAGACGCGCGGGTCGGCCGGGCGGTACGCCCGGAGGCCGCCCATGACGCGCGCCGCCTCGGCCTGCGTCCAGACGCGGAAGTCCACGGTGAGCTCGGCGCGCTCGGGGACGACGTTCGTGACCCTTCCCGACGCCGCGACGGTCGGCACGACGGACGTGCCGGCCGGCTTGTCCGCGAGCGCGTCGGCGTAGATCGCGAAGCGCGACATCTCGAGGAGCGCCGAGGCGCCCTTCTCGGGCTCGAGCCCCGCGTGCGACGCGATCCCCCGGAAGCGGACCCGCGCGAGGCCGGTCCCCTTGCGCGCCACCTTCGCCGCGCCTCCGTCGCCCGAGGGCTCGAGGACGAGGACGCGGCCGCGGCGAAGGGCCTCCTCGACGAGGAGGCCGCTCGACGCGCCGCTCCCGACTTCCTCGTCCGGCGTCAGGACGAGGGAGACGCCGCCTTCGGGGACGACGTCGCCCTTGGCGACGGCTTCCAGGACGGCGATCGCGACCGCGATGCCCGCCTTCATGTCGTAGACACCCGGTCCGCGGGCGAGGCCGCCCTCGACCGCGAAGGGAATTTCCGCGAGCGTCCCCGCCGGCCAGACCGTGTCGAGGTGCCCGAGGAGAAGGGTCCCGCCGCTCTCCTCGCCGAACCGCAGGCGCACGGCGTCGCCGCGGCCCTCGCACGGGACGCACCCGGCCGCGAGCCCGGCGTGCGACAGGCGCTCCGCGATCCAGAGCGCGAGGGCGGAGACGCGGGCCGCGTCGTCGGAGGGGCTCTCGCGCACGACGAGCGCCTCGAGGTCCGCGAGGAGGCGCTCCTTCCTCGCGGAGAAGAGTGCGGTGAGGACGCCGGCGCGGCTCACGCGCGGAGCTCCCTGAGGCCGGTCGTGAAGCGCGCGAGGACGTCGTGGCGGACGGTGACGCCGGTGCCCGGTCCCTTCGGAACCGGCATGAGCCCGTCGACGGCCTCGAGCGCGGGCTCGACGACGTCCTCCTCGAAGTAGCGCGACGAGGAGGACGTGTCGCCCGGCTTCGAGAACCCGGGCAGGCTCGCGATCGCGACGTTGTGCGCGCGCCCGACGCCTGCCTCGAGCATCCCGCCGCACCAGACGGGCACGCCCGCCTCGCGCGCGGCCGCGTGGATCCGCACGGCCTCGCCGTGGCCTCCCACGCGCCCGATCTTGACGTTGATCACCCGGCACGCGCCGAGCGCGATCGCGGCGGAGGCGTCCGCCGCCGAGCGGATCGACTCGTCGAGGCAGATCGGCGTCTTCAGGGTCCTTGCGAGCTCCGCGTGCCGGACGAGGTCCTCGTGGTGGAGCGGCTGCTCGATGTAGTCGAGCCGGAACGCGTCCAGCGACCGCAGCGTGTCCGCGTCCGCCGGCGTGTAGGCCGCGTTCGCGTCGACGGTGAGCGTGATGTCCGGAAACGCCGCGCGCACGGCCTCGAGGCGGTCCGCGTCGCGGCCCGGCTCGATCTTGAGCTTGATCCGCCGGTACCCCTGCGCGACGTGCTTCCTCACGTTCTCGACGGTCTCGGCGGGCGTCGGAGAGATCCCGAGCGAGACGCCCACCTCGATCGCGTCGCGCGTGCCTCCGAGCGCTCTCCCGAGGGGGACAGCCGCGGCGCGGGCGAAGAGATCCTGAAGCGCGCACTCGACCGTCGCCTTCGCCATGCGGTTGCCGCGCACGCGCCGGGCGGCCTCGTCGAAGGCGGCGGGCGAGGCGACGTCCTTGCCGAGGACGAGCGGCAGGAGATAGGCCGCGAGGATCGGCTCGGCCGTCGAGAGCGTCTCGGGCGAGAAGAACGGCCCTTCCTCGGCGACGCACTCGCCCCAGCCCGAGAGGCCCTCGCCGCGCAGCTCGAGGAGGAGGAACTTCTTGACGGACGTCTCCCCGAACGAGGTCCGGAAGCGGAACTTGAGCGGCATCTCGACGTGCCGGAGGACGGCGGATTCGACGCGCATGGGTCGATTGTCTATCATGGCCATCCCCTCGCCGAGAGGGGCCCGCCGCGATCAGAAAACGCACGAGGGAGGACCGCATGACCGGTTCCATACTCCGTTACCGCCTCGCTCCGCTCTGCGCCGCCGTTCTCCTCGGCGCCGCCGCCCTCGCGGGCTGCGGAGGAGGCGACGAGGACGAAGACCGCCCGAAGTCCGCGCGCGCCAAGGGCGCCGCGCCCGAGGCCGGCGCTCCGGCCGCTCCCGCCGGTGCCGCCGCCTCGTCGGCCGCCGCTCCCGCGGCGGGCGCGACCGGCAACGCCACGATCACGGGCAAGATCGTCTTCGACGGCCCGATCCCCAAGCCCGAGAAGTTCAAGATGACGGCCGACGCGTTCTGCGCGAAGGCGAATCCCGGAGAGGTCGCGAGGCAGGACATCGAGATCGGGCCCGACCGCGGGCTGAAGGACGTCTTCGTCTACGTCAAGTCGGGCATCACCGGCACCTATCCGCCCCCCGCGACGGCGGCGGTCATCGACCAGAAGGGGTGCATGTACCACCCGCACGTCTTCGGCGTCGTCGCCGGCCAGAACATCGACATCCTCAACAGCGATCCGACCCTCCACAACATCCACTCGCTCCCCGAGAAGAACGAGGCGTTCAACCTCGGGATGCCCGTCCAGGGGATGAAGTACACGAAGAAGTTCGACAAGCCCGAGGTCATGATCCACATCAAGTGCGACGTGCACGGCTGGATGTCGGCCTATTGCGGCGTCGTCGCCCACCCGTTCTTCGCCGTGACGGCCGCCGACGGCACCTACACGATCAAGAACCTGCCGGCGGGCACGTACACGATCGAGGCGTGGCACGAGAAGTTCGGCACGCAGACGCAGCAGGTGACGGTGGGCGCGACGGACACCAAGACGGTGCCGTTCACGTTCAAGGCCGGTGCCTGAGGCGTTCCTCAGGATCGGCACGCGGACCGTCGCGGTCTGCGTCTTCCTGCTCCTGATCGCGGGCGCCCTCGTCACGTCCACCCGGTCCGGACTCGCCGTCCCGGACTGGCCGCTCTCGTACGGAAAGGTCATGCCGCCGATGGTCGGCGGCATCCTCTTCGAGCACGGGCACCGGCTGATCGCCGCGGCCGTCTCCACGCTCGTGGGTCTGGAGCTCGGCGCCCTTCTTCTTCTGAAGGGAAGAAAGACGGTCAAGGTCCTCGCGACGGCCGCGTTCGCGGCGATCCTTCTGCAGGCGCTCCTCGGGGGACTGACGGTCCTCTTCCTTCTTCCGCCCGCGATCTCCTCCGCGCACGCGGCCCTCGCCGAGATCGTCTTCGCGCTGACGGCCGTCGTCGCGCTCATGTGCTCGAAAACGTGGATGGAGATTTCGAAGAGGGAGATTTCTCCGAAGGTGGGCGCGCCGCGAGCGGACCTCCCGCGAACGGAGGCCGCGGCGCGCCCCAACTCTCCTTCATTCTCGGAACTCCCCTCTTCCTCCTCTTCTTCTCTTCCTCTTCCACTCGAAGAAGATCTTCGGATTTCTTCGAAGGATGACGGAGCGAGGCGCGCGCTCCGCTGGACGGTCGTTGCAACGGCCGCCGTGTTCCTGCAGATCGTCGTGGGGGCCGTCATGCGCCACACGGGCGCCGGCCTCGCGATCCCGGACTTCCCGACCAGCTTCGGCCGTCTCTTCCCTTCGCTCGAGGAATTCTCCCGTCCCGGCGTCTTCATCCACCTCGCCCACCGCATCGGTGCCGTCGTCGTCGTCGTCCTCGTCCTCCGGGCCGCGAAGTCCCTCTCGGCGCTCCCGGCCCGGTTCGCGACGGCCGGGGCGGCGTGGGTGGGCCTCGTGTGCCTCCAGGTCTTCCTCGGCGCGGCGTCGATCTGGTCCGGCAAGGCCGTCCCGCTCACGGTCGCCCACCTCGCCGCGGGGGCCCTCTGCTGGGTGACGGGCGTCCTCATCTCCGTCGCGCTCGCCGCCGGGTTTTCGGATAAGCTCGGGCGCGATTGAGGTGCAGTCTCTGAAAAGCCCCCGCCTCGCCGCCTACCTGTCCCTGACGAAGCCGCGGATCACGCTCTTCGTCGTGATGACCGCGTTCGTCGGCTTCGTCGCCGGCACGCGGGGCCCGCTCCGGGGGATGGACCTCTGGCTCCTCGGGAACACGCTTCTCGGCACCGCCCTCGTGGCCTCGGGCACGAGCGCCTTCAACCAGGTCTTCGAGAAGGACCTCGACGCGCGGATGGCGCGGACGGCCGCCCGGCCGCTGCCCTCGGGCCGGCTCGGCCTCGCGGGCGCGGCGCTCTTCGCAGGGGCGCTCTCCCTCGCGGGCCTCGCGGAGCTGTGGGCGACCACGGACCCCGTGACGACGGCGCTCGCGGCCTTCACGCTCGTCTCCTACGTCCTCGTCTACACGCCGATGAAGACACGCTCGCCGGCGTCGACGATCGTCGGCGCGGTTCCCGGCGCGCTCCCCCCGCTCGGGGGCTTCACGGCCGCCGCGGGCGGGCACGTCGGCCTTCCCGGCCTCGCGCTCTTCGCGATCCTCTTCGTGTGGCAGCTCCCGCACTTTTTCGCGATCGGCTGGCGGCACCGCGAGGACTACGCGAAGGCGGGCGTCGTGATCCTGCCCGTCGTGGATCCGAGCGGCCGCGCGACGGCCCGGCAGACGCTCCTGTGGACGGCCGTGCTCCTCCCGATCAGCCTCCTCCCGTCTCTCGTCGGCACCGCGGGCTTCGCGTACGCCGCCGGCGCCTTCGCGATGACGCTCCTCTTCCTCTCGGCGTCGATGAAGTTCGCGCGCGACGTCACGGACGGCCGCGCCCGGTCGCTCTTCCTCGCCTCGATCGCGTGGCTCCCGGCCGTGCTCCTCCTCCTCGTCGCCGACCGGGTCTGACGCGCCGCGCGTGACCGCCCCCGCCGTCGAGACCGCCGCGCTCTCGTGCGCGTACGGAAGCCGCCTCGCGCTGGACGGCGCGACGCTCTCGGTGGCGCGCGGCGAGATCTTCGCCCTCCTCGGCCCGAACGGCGGGGGCAAGACCACGCTCTTCCGGATCCTCGCGACCCTCCTCGCGCCGACGTCCGGGACGTTCCGTGTCGACGGCCTCGATCCCGCCGCGGACGTCCGCGAGGTGCGCCGCCGCCTCGGCGTCGTCTTCCAGGCGCCGAGCCTCGACCGGAAGCTCACCGTGAGCGAGAACCTCGCGCTCCAGGGCGCGCTCTACCGGCGCTCCGGGCCGGCGCTCCGCGCGCGCATCGGCGATCTGCTCCGGACCTTCCACCTCGAGGACCGCGCCTCGGACCTCGTCGAGACCCTCTCGGGCGGCCTCGCGCGGCGCGTCGAGATCGCCAAGGCCCTCCTCCACGGCCCTTCCGTCCTCCTCCTCGACGAGCCGTCGACGGGTCTCGATCCCGGTGCCCGCCGCGACCTCGTGACGCTTCTCGTGGACCTCGCGCGGAGCGGCGCGGCCGTCCTCCTCACGACGCACCTGTTCGACGAGGCCGACGCCGCGCACCGGATCGGCATCCTGGACCGCGGCCGCGTCGTCGCGCTCGGCACGCCTTCCGCGCTCAAGGCCGAGGTCGGGGGCGACGTCGTGACCGTGGAGACGCGCGAGGAGGGCGGCGCGCCCGCCCTCGCCGGAGAGATCGCCGCCCGGTTCGGAGAGGACGCGGGCCGGGTCGCCGCCGTCGGCGGGACCGTCCGCATCGAGCGGCCCGGCGGCCACACCTTCGTCCCCGCCCTCGTGGAGGCGTTCCCCGGCCGCTTCCGCTCGCTCACCCTCGGCGCGCCGTCCCTCGAGGACGTCTTCATCGACCGCACCGGCCGCGCGTTCCGCGAGGCGGACGCCGAGGAGCCCGACGCGGCAGGGGCCGCCGGAGGCGCGGCGTGAGCGCCGGCCTCGCCCTCGCGAAGCGCGAGATCGTCCGCTTCCTCAGGCAGAAGAGCCGAGTCGTCGGCGCCGTCGCGCCCCCGATCGTCATGTGGCTCCTCGTCGGCTCGGGCTTCAAGGGCTCGTTCCGCGGCGACTCGTTCGGCTACTTCTTCCCGGGGACCGTCGTCCTCGTCGTCCTCTTCGCCGCGATCTTCGCGACGATCTCCGTCATCGAGGACCGCCGCGAGGGTTTTCTGCAGGGCGTCCTCGTCGCGCCGGTGCGCCCCGCGTCGATCGCCCTCGGCAAGGTCGTCGGCGGCGCGGCCCTCGGCCTCCTGCAGGGCCTGCCCCTCCTCGCTCTCGTCCCGCTCGCGGGGCTCTCCGCCGACGCGCGCGGCCTCCTCGGCGCGACGGCCGTCCTCGTCCTCCTCGCGTTCGCGCTGACGGCGCTCGGCTTTACGATCGCGTGGTCCCTCGAATCGACGCAGGGGTTCCACGCCATCATGAATCTCTTCCTGATCCCGATGTGGCTCCTCTCCGGCTCGTTCTTCCCCTCCGAGGGGGCGCCCGGCTGGCTCCGGGCCGTGATGGCCGCGAACCCGCTCACGTACGGCGTCGCCGCCCTCAGGCGCGCCCTCGGCGGCACGTCTCCGTCGCTCCCGGCCCTCGGCGTCTCGCTCGCAGTCACGGCGGCGTTCGCGGCCGCCATGTTCGCCGCCGCCACGGCCGTCGTCGCGAGGCGGCCGGCGGGCCCGGGCCGGCCGGCGCGATGACGGTCCGCGACCTCCCGACCCTCAATGCGTTCCTGAACGCGACGAGCGCCGTCCTCCTCGCCTGCGGCTGGGTCCTGATCCGCCGGAGGGACCGCGGCGCCCACCGCCGCGTCATGACGGCCGCGTTCGTCTCTTCGAGCCTCTTTCTCGCGTCCTATCTCACCTACCACGCGCTCGTCGGAAGCGTGCGCTTCCCCGGCTCGGGAAGGGCGCGGACCCTCTACCTCACGATCCTCCTCACGCACACGGTCCTCGCGGCGGCGGTCGCGCCGATGGCCGTCACGACGTTCGTCCTGGCCTCGCGGGGGCGGTTCGAGAAGCACCGCCGCCTCGCGCGCTGGACGCTTCCGCTCTGGCTCTACGTCTCGGTGACGGGCGTCGTCGTCTACGTGATGCTGTACCGGATGCGCTGGTGATCACGCGTCCGGACGCGCCTCGGAGCGCGGCCGCCGCCCCCAGCGGCCGACGAGCTCGCCGACGCGCGCGAGCGTGACGGGCTTCGAGACGAAATCGTCCATCCCCTCGGCCTCGCAGCGCTCCTTCACGAGATCGGACGTCAGGGCCGTGAGCGCGACGACGGGCAGGCGGTCGCCGCCCGGGAGCGCGCGGAGGCGCCGGAGCACCTGAAAGCCGTCCATCTCGGGCATCTGGAGGTCGAGGAGGACGAACCCGAACCGGAACCGGGCCGCCGCCTCCACCGCTTCGCGCCCGGTCCCGACCGCGAGGACGTCGGCCCCGCGCGAGCGGAGCATGTGCGCGAGGAGCTCGCGGTTCTCCTCGTTGTCCTCCACGAGGAGGACGACGGGCCGGCGGCTCGTGCCTCCGAAGAGCTCCGGGCTGAGAGCGTCCGTCGCGTCGGCGCCGACGCGCGCGAGGAGCTGCTCCGTCGTCGCCTTGAGCTCGGCCTCGGCGTCGCGCCGCTGGATCGGGCCCGAGGTCTCGTCGGCCGTGCGGTGCGCCGCTTCGATGATCTTCGCGATCTTCTCCTTGAGCCCCTGCGTCGTCGACGCGATCGCCTCCGCGGCGGCCTCGCGCGCCTCGGCGAGCGCGAGCCGCGCCGCCCCGAGCTCCGTGAGGAGGCGCCGGCGCGACGCGCCGTCCACGAAGACGGCGTCGGCGCCGCCCGCGGGACGGGCCGCGACGAGGACGTGGTACGGGCGCGAGGCGCCCTCGGGCGTCACGACGAGGACCTCCTCCTCGGCGAGCGGGAGCGGCGTTCCCGCGGCGGGGCGCGCGGCGTGGGACACGAGGAGCGTCCGGACCGGGGCCGGAAGGACCTCCGTCCGCTCGACGTCCAGCCCCTCCAGCGCGTCGGCGCGCCGGCCGAGGAGGTCCGCGAGACGGCGGTTCACCGCGTCGATGCGTCCCGCGGCGTCCACGCCGAGGAGGCCCGCCGGCACGGAGTCGAGGAGACGCCCGTGCCGCTCGAGAGGGGCGCCCGCGGAGCGCGTGTCGGCCCTGAGGACCGCGACCTCGACGACTTTTCCGTAGCGAACGACCGGCGCCATCGTGACGACCGACTCCACGCGCGGGCCGCCGCCCGCGTGGAGGAGCAGCCGGCGCGCCGGCAGCGGACGGCCCGACTCGAAGACCTCGTGGATTCCGACCGTCATCTCGGGGTCCTCGGCCTCGGAGTACGCGACGACGCCCGCGGGGCGGCCCTCGAGCTCGCGCGCGGGCTTGCCGAGGCTGCGGACGGCTCCGCGGTTGACGTACCCGACCTTGCCGTCGCGGTCGACGGTGAAGACCGCCAGCGTCTCGAGCGCGTCGAGCGCCGGCCCGAACGCCGCCCTCACGCCCGTCTCCGCGGCGCGGGCGGGCCCGGTGCCTCCGCGAATCGACGCCGCGAGGGTCAGGATGGCGCCGAGGCCGACGAGGAGGGCGCCGGGCGCGAGGAACGCCGACGGGCCGAGCAGGACGCCCCCGGCGACGAAGAGCAGTCCGAAAAGGACGAGAATCCTCGGGCCGGACACGGCGCCAGTTTAAGACCGAGACGCGATGGCCGAACCGAACGCCGCCCCGCCGACGTGGGCCGATCTCCTCGCGGGCGCCCGCGCGCGCCTCGCGGGGCGCGACCACGCGCCCTTCGAGGCCGAGGAGCTCCTCGCGAGGGCCGCGGGCCGCCCCCGCGGGTGGTTTCTCGCGCGCCGGCGGGAGACCGCCGGCGAGAGGGAGGCCGCGGCCTTCGCGGAGCTCGTCGAGCGGCGCGCCGCGGGCGAGCCGCTCCAGTACCTCCTCGGCGAGTGGGAGTTCCTCGGGCGCACGTTCGCGGTCGACCCGCGCGCGCTGATCCCCCGCGGCGAGACCGAGGGGATCGTGGAGGAGGCCGGCCGGGCGGCGCCGTCGGCCTCTCGCCTCGTGGACCTCGGGACGGGCAGCGGGATCCTCGCCGTCTCCCTCGCCCTCGAGCGGCCCCTCGCGCGCGTCGTCGCGCTGGACCGCTCGCCGGGCGCCCTCTTTCTCGCGGTTTCCAACGCGCGGCGCCACGGCGTCCTTGACCGCGTCTCTTTCGTCGCCTCCGACTGGCTGGCGGCCCTCGGCCGGACGGCCCTCTTCGACCTCGCCGTCGCGAACCCGCCGTACGTCCCTCTCACGGACCAGCCTCATCTCTCGAAGACCGTGTCCGAATACGAGCCCCTCCTCGCCCTCTACGGCGGCGCCGACGGTCTCGAGCCGCTCCGCGTCCTCCTCGGCGCGCTCCCTCCGTTCCTCGCGCCGGGCGCGCCCTTCGTCTTCGAGTTCGGTTACAGCCAGGCGAGCGACGTCTCGGCCCTCGTCGAGGCCGCGCCCGGCTTCCGCCTCCAGCGCGTCCGCCTCGACGCGGCGGGCATCCCCCGCACCGCGACGGCGATCCGGACGTGAGAGCGCGCGGCTGCGTCCGGAGCGCCGTCGCTCTCGCCGTCGCCCTGCACGGGAGATTCGCGCCCTCGGCGGAGATTCCCTGCGGCGCGCTCGCGCTTGCGCGGCGCGAGGCGGTGCGTAAGGCAACGGAGAATTTGGAGATTTTCTTTGAAAGGGAAGAGAACAGAAAGGCTCTCGGAACGGATGCCGTCTCGATCTTCCTGGAGTTGGGAGAGACCGCGGTCGATTCCGAGCTCGCTCGGGTGGCGATGGAGGAAGCGCGGCGCCTCGCGGCGCCGCTCGCGCGGACCTACGCGGGGACCGGCGGCCTCGACGCCCGCGACAACCTCGTGGGCGCCTTGTCGCTTCTGCCCGACTCCCGCCCTCTTCACCTTTCAAGGAACTCTTCTCTTCGTCTTCTCTCTTCGGTCCTCTCCCGTCTCGAGAACCGCGAGCCCGACGAGGCGTACTACGGCGCGCGTTTCGACGCCGCGCGCCTCGGCGCGCTCGACGCCGACACGCTCTTCAACCTCCTCGTCGACTCCTACACCGTCGAGCGCGCCCGTGTCGTCTTCCCCGGCCTGCCGGCGCCCGGCGTGGGTCTCGGAGACGTCCTGCGGTTCGCGCTCGCGCGTCCGCTCGCGGGCCTTTCCTCCGGCGACGACGGCGCGGACGACTTCTACCTCGCGACGCACGTCGCATACGTCCTGTCGGACTACTCCCGGCTGCGCCTTCGCGCGGACGATCTCGGACCGGTCCTTGCGTACCTGCGCGCGCAGGTCCCGCGGGCCCTCGCGTCGCGGGACACCGAGGCCTCCGCGGAGATCGCGGACGTCCTGAGGCAGACGGGCGCGGACGACTCCGATCCCGACGTCTGCCGCCTGACGCGCCTCCTCCTCCTGACGCAGCGGACGGACGGATCGTGGCCGCGGACGGACCCCGAGGACGCGTACGACGTCGTCCACCCGACGTGGGTGGCCGTCCACGGCCTGAGGGAGCGCTTCTTCCTCCCCGGCGGCGCGTGGGCGCTCCGCGTGCGGGCTCTTCTCGGCGCCGCGGCCTCGGCGCCGGGCCGCTAGACTCCCGTCGCCGTGGACGCGTTTCTTCTCGAAGGCCCGGTTCGCCTGTCGGGCTCCGTGGCCGCGAGCGGGGCGAAGAACGCCGCCCTCCCCGAGATGGCGGCGGCCCTTCTCTCGGACGCGCCGGTCGCCCTCGACGGCGTGCCCGACCTTGCCGACGTCGGGACGATGGGCCGGCTCCTCTCCGGGATGGGCGTCGCTCTCTCCCGGCCGGCGCCGGGCCGGCTCGTCCTCGACGCGGCGCGGGTCACGTCCACCGAGGCGCCCTACGACCTCGTGCGGACGATGCGCGCGTCGATCCTCGTCCTCTGCCCTCTCGTCGCGCGCTTCGGAGAGGCGCGCGTCTCGCTCCCGGGGGGCTGCGCGATCGGCGTCCGGCCCGTCGACCTCCACCTCATGGCGCTCGAGGCGATGGGCGCCCGCGTCGCCGTCGAGAAGGGCTACATCCACGCGCACGTCTCGCGCGTCTCGCCGGCGCGCGGCCGTCTCGCCGGCGCGACGGTTCGATTCCCGACGTCCACCGTGACGGGCACCGAGAACGTCCTCTTCGCCGCGGCCCTCGCCCGCGGGACGACCGTCATCGAGAATGCCGCGAGGGAGCCCGAGGTCGTCGACACGGCGGCCCTCCTCGCGCGGATGGGCGCGCGCATCTCGGGGGCCGGCTCCGGCACGATCTCGATCGAGGGCGTCGAGCGCCTCGGCGGGACCGGCGACGCGCCGCACGCGGTCGTCCCGGACCGGATCGAGGCGGGAACGTACCTCGCGGCGGGCGCGATCACGGGCGGCGACGTGACCGTGACGGGCGCCCGCGCCGGCGACCTCGGCGCGTTCCTCGACGCCCTCGCGCGCGCCGGCGCCGAGGTGGACGCCGGCCCCGGAGCCGTCCGCGTGCGGGCGACCCGGCGGCTCTCCGCCACGGACGTCACGACCGCGGCGCATCCCGGCTTTCCGACGGACCTCCAGGCGCAGTTCCTCGCGCTCATGACGCAGGCCCGCGGCGCGAGCCGGATCGCGGAGACGATCTTCGAGAACCGCTTCCTGCACGCGGGCGAGCTCCAGCGCCTCGGCGCCGACGTGCGCCTCGACGGGAGGACCGCGATCGTGAGCGGGCCGACCGCGCTCGAGGGCGCGCCCGTGACCGCCTCCGACCTCCGGGCCTCCGCGGCGCTCGTCCTCGCGGGCCTCGCCGCGAAGGGCCGGACGCGAATCCGCCGGATCTACCACCTCGACCGCGGGTACGCGGACATGGAGGGGCGCCTCCGGAGTCTCGGGGCGCGCGTCGAACGGATCGACGGATAATCCCGCCGTGAGCGCGCCGTTCGCCGACCCTGCCTGCCTCTTCTGCCGGATCGGCCGGCGCGAGATCCCCGCGAGGATCGTCTTCGAGAGCGACGACGTCCTCGCCTTCCACGACGTCGCGCCGAAGGCGCCGACCCACGTCCTCGTCATCCCGAAGGTCCACGTCTCGGGCCTTTCGGGAACGGGCCCCGCGGACGCCGGGGCCCTCGCCGCGTGCCTGAGCGCCGCCGCGTCGATCGCGAAGACGCTCGGCCTCGCGAGCTATCGCATCGTCGCGAACGACGGAGCCGACGCCGGCCAGAGCGTCTTCCACCTGCACTTCCACCTCATGGGCGGGCGGCCTTTCGCCTGGCCTCCCGGTTGACGGGAGCCTTCCTCCGCGCGGCGGCCCTCGGCCTCGCCCTCTCCGGGGGCCTCGCGGCTTCCGCCGCGCCCCCGTCGCCGGATGCCGGCCGCGAGCGGGCCCTCGCGGACGCGGCGCGGGCCGGCCGCTGGAACGAGGTCCTCGAGGGGCTCGGCGCCCTTCGGGCCGATTCGCCCGAGCGCTACGCGGACGGCCGGTTCGACTACCTCTACGCCCGGGCGCTCGCGGCGACGGGCCGCCCCGCCGCGGCGATTCCGATCTTCGAGCGCTACGTCTCCCCGGACGACCTCCTCGACGTGCCCGCGCGCCTCGCGTCGGGCTCCCTGCGCTTCGAGGCGGGCGACGGCCTCGGCGCGATGGGACTCCTGCTGCCGCTCCTCCAGAGGAAGGGTGGCGCCGTGTCGAGGAGGGCGCTCCGGATCGCGCTGGACGCGCTCGAGACGCGACTCGACGCCGCCGCGCTGCAGCGCCTCGTCTCGGCGCACCCCCCGGCCGCCCCGCGCGAGAGGCGGCGCCTCGCGGCCCTGCGCGCCGAGAGCCTCGAGCAGGCGGGCGACCTCGCGGGCGCGGAGGCGCTCCGGGAGGCGCTCCTCCGCGAGGCGCGACGGGACGACGCGGCGGCGATCGTCCTCGCCCGCGAGATGCGGGGGAAGGTGCCGGAGGACGTTCCCGACCGGCTGCTTCCGCTCCTCGTCGAGACCGCGAAGGCCCAGCGCGACCTCGATCTCGCCGAGCGGCTGCTCGCCGAGGGTGACCGCCGCGCGCAGGCGGGCGCGGACGCCCCGGCGCGCTGGGGCGCCCGCTTCGAGCTCGGCCGCGTGCTCTCCTCGCGCGGCCGGTTCGAACAGGCGGCCGCGGCGTTCCGCTCGATCCTCGCGACCGAGCCCTCGCGCCCGAGACGGCCGGCGCGGAGGAAGGACGACGCGCCGGGAACGGCGGCCTTCTTCGCACGCGTGCGCTTCAACCTCGGCACGACTCTCGAGAAGCTGAACGATCCCGACGCGGCGGCGCGCGAGTTCCGGGAGGTCGAGGCCGGCCGGGTCGGGCCCGCCGCGCTCGCCGCCCTCCAGCGCGCCCGCCTCGAGATGCGGCGGGGCCGTCTCGCCGACGCCGAGCACATCCTCCTCCGGCCGGGTCTCGCGAGAGAGCCGGGCCGCGTCGAAGGGCTGCTTCACCTCGTCGAGCGTTGCGCCGAGACCGGCGACGGCGCCGCCGCGCGCCGCGTCTTCGCCGTCGTCGAGGCTCTCGCGAACGCCCGGCGCCTGCCCGAGCCGTGGAAGAGCGAGCTCCCGTTCTGGCGCGGCCGCGTCGCCGAGGTCTCGGGCGACGTCGCGAGCGCCCTCGCGAGCTATGCCGCCGTTCTCGCGGCGCACCCGTGGACGGCCGCGGGCCAGCTCGCGAAGGAGCGGATGCTCGGCCTCCCGGAGGCGCCGCGCGCCGCGTTTCTCCGCGCGCGCCGCGCGCGGGGAGAAGCGCTCCTCGCGCGCGGGCGCGCGGCGGACGCGAAGGCCCGCCTGCTCCCGTCCGCGCTCCTCGGCGACGCCGCGGCCCGCGACCTCCTCCGGGTCGCCTACCGCGCGCTTCCGGGCTACGCCGACGTCCTCCTCGCGCCGGACCTGCCCGACGACGCCCTCCCGACGCTCTGCGGGGACGCGGCGGCGTGCCGGCTCCTCCAGCTCGGCCTGCCCGTCGAGGCCGAGCCGATCGTGCGCGACGCCTCCCGCCTCGACACGATCCTCGGCAGCCTCGTCGGCGCGCGCCTCGCCGAGGCCGCCGACGCGGGGCCGGCGGCCCTCGAGGCCGCCGAGGCGCTCGATCGGATCGTCCCCGACGACTTCCTGCTGGACCTCGCGCCCCGCGCCGTGCTCCGCGGGCTCGCGCCCCGCCCCTTCGACCGCCTCGTCTCGGAGACGGCGGACCAGAGCGGCGTCCCGCGCGACCTTCTCTACGCCGTCATGCGCCAGGAGAGCCGGTTCGACCGCGAGGCCGCCTCCCCCGCCGCGGCCCGGGGCCTCATGCAGCTCACGCTGCCCGCCGCGGGCGAAGCGGCCCGCGAGCTGAACGAGAGCCCGCCCGCGTACGCCGATCTCTACGATCCCGCGCGTTCGCTGCGCCTCGGCGCGCGCACTCTGAAGAACCTCCTCGCGCGCTTCGACGGCGACGCGGCGCTCGCGGCCACGGGCTACGACGCGGGGGCCGGCCAGACCGCTCTCTGGGCCGGCGGGGCGAAGCGGCCGCTCGAGGCGCTCCTCGCGTCGATCAGCTACGCCGAGACCCGGACGTACGTCCGCCGCGTCCTCGCGAACCAGATCCTCTACCGGATGTCGGAGCGGTCCTCTCCCGTCAGCGCCGGTAGATGAGCACGCGCGTCTCGGCACGCAGCTGCTCGGTCCAGCGCTCGATCTCGGCGTTGAGCTTCTTCTCGCGCACGACCTCCCGGATCTGCTCGGCGACGTCCTCGTACGGCGGCAGCGTCGCGAGGCCGCGGGTGCGCGCCTCCTCGCGAAACGGCCCGTCGTAGTAGGCGCGAAGCTCCGCGTCGGTCGTCTTGATCGTCGGCGAGAGGCGTTCCCTCACGAAGCTCTCGAGCGCCATCCCGCGCTTCACGAACGCGGCGAGCTCGGCGCGCGTCGCCCCGGCGCGGGCGAGGATCGCGTCGAGGCTCTCGCCGCGCTCCTTGACGACGCGGGCCTCGAGCGCCGCGACGCGGGCGTCGACCTCCTCCCGCTTCGGCTCGATCCCGCCCGTCTTCCGGAGCTGCTGGTCGCGCAGGACCTCGACGACGCGGGCCGCGAGGATGCGGCTCCGGTAGGCGTCCTCGGTCTCGCCCTCCGCGCGCGGAAGATAGTCCACGCCCGCGAGCTTCCGGATCTCGCTCTCGAGGATGACGTCGTCGCCGACGACCGCGGCGATACGGTCGAGGACGACGGGAGTCGGCGCGGGCGACGCCGGCGCGGGAGTCGACGCCGGCGCGGAAGTCGGCGCCGGCACGGGAGCGTCCGCCGCGGCCCGAGAATCCGCGAGCAGAAGGCACACGAGGACTTCGCCGACCACGCGCCGGATGCTAGCAGGGCGTCCGGCGCGCCCGCCCCGGCGCCGCGCTGCGAGAATGGGCCCATGGGCCGCCTCCTCGTCGTCGCGACGCCGATCGGAAACCTCGACGACCTCTCCCCGCGGGCGAAGGACGCGCTCGCGTCCGCGTCCGTCGTCTACTGCGAGGACACGCGGCGAACCGGCCACCTCTTCGCGCGCCACGCCCTCACGGCCCCGCGCGTCTCCTGCCACGGACACAACGAGCATGCCCGCGTCGCCGAGGCGCTCCGGCGCCTCGACGCGGGCGAGACCGTCGCGCTCGTCTCCGACGCCGGGACGCCGCTCGTGTCCGATCCCGGCGAGCGGCTCGTCGCCGCGGCCGCCGCCGCCGGCCACCGCGTCGAGGCGATCCCGGGCCCGTCCGCCGTCACCGCGATCCTCTCGGTATCGGGCTTCCCCGCCGTCCCGTTCACGTTCCTCGGCTTCCCGCCCTCGCGCCGCGGCGAGCGCGACCGCTGGTACGCCGCGCGCGCGGGCCGGGCGGGAACCGCCGTCCTCTTCGAGTCGCCGTTCCGCGTCGTCCCGTCGCTCGAGGCGCTCGCCGCGGCCTGGGGCGACCCGGCGGTCGCCGTCGGGCGCGAGCTCACGAAGGTCCACGAGGAGGTGCTGCGCGGGACGGCCTCTTCCGTCGCGAAGACGCTCGCGGCGCGGCCCTCGATCAAGGGCGAGATCGTGATCGCGGCGTCCGCTATTCCGCCGACCGGTCCGTGAGCGCGAGGCGCGGGTCGGCGGCGAGGGCGCTCTCGAGCAGCGGCCAGCTCACGTCGGGCTGCGCCGCGAAGGCGTGGAGGTAGAGAGAGACGTCGCGGCCGGGCCACGCCGCGAGCACGGCGTCCACGCCGCGCGCGAGAACCGCGGCGGGCGGCTCGGCGATCGCCCCCTCCGTCGCGAGCGTCGGGCCGTCGTGCGGCAGCCCGACGGCGTCGAGGAACGCGGCGATGAGGTCGCCGTGCCGGCGCGTGAGGGCCACCGAGAGGACGTAGAGCGAGAGGTCGGCGGCCCTCCGGTCGCGCAGCGTCCGTCGCACGTAGGAGCGACGCGTCTCCTCGGGCAGCCTCGCGAAACGCCTGAGCGGGATCTGCTGGTACGTGAGGACGCCGCCCGCGATCTTCTCGGGCAGCTCGTCGTCCTCGCACGCCGCCTCGACGAGTCCGGCCACCTCGGCCGCCGACAGGAGCCGGAAGATCTCGTGGGACCCCGGGGGTTTCATCGGGGGCGCAGGATAACCGACAATGGACGGCTCTTGATCGTCCTGCACGGCTCCCCCCTTCCCTCGGGCTTCGCCTTCTGGGCCGAGGGCGCCACCGTCGCCCGCGCGGCGCGCGACGCGCACCCGCGCGCCGTGGCGGCCGAGGAGCTCGAGGCCGCGCTGCGAGAGGAAGGCCTCGCCGGTTTCCTGCCGTCGGCGCGCGCCCGCGTCGCCGCGCTCGCCCTCGCGGCGCCCGCCGTGCAGGGCCGCCCCGTCCCGTCCGTCCCGGCCCTCCGCGAGCCGGCCGACTACGCCGCGGCCGGCTCGCCGACCCTCCGGACGTTCCTCCTGCCGGGTCTCGTCTTCGCGCCCGTCGACGCGCTCGAGGCGCTCCTCGGCCTCCCCGGTCTCCTGCGGCTCAGGCCCCTCTCCCTGACCGCGGGCGACGATTTCGAGTACTGGGCCGAGGTCGCCCGCTGGACGTACGACCTCCTCCTGCGCCGCCGCGTCGCGCCGACGGCCGACGCCGACCGACCGCGCTGGCGACCGGTCCTGACCGACCCGCACGAGAAGGAGCGCTTCCGCCGCTTCGCCTCCGCGCTCCCGCCCGTCTCGCGCGCCCTCTCGGAGGAGGGTGCCGCGCCCCCGTCCGACGGCGGCCTTCCTCCCGCCGCGGCCGTCCTGCACGGTTTCCTGGACGCGGCCGTCGACGCGGCCGCGCGCGACGTCCTGAGAGAGGTCCTCCCGGCCGAGCGCCGGAGAGCGGGCGACGGACCGGAGGCTCTCGCCATCGCCGGCCTCGCCGAGACGCCGGCGCCACCCGCGGACGCGGCCGTCCTCGCGCGCCTGACCGAGTGGAGCCTTCCCGTCCTCGACCCGCTGCCCGAAGGGTCGCTGCGCCTCGGAATCCGGGTCGTCCCCCCCGAGACCGTCGGGGGGGCGTTCGCGCTCCGGTACGCCCTCGAATCGACCGAAAAGGACGAGATCACCCTGACCGCCGAGGAGATCTGGGAGTCGCCCGAGACCGCCGTGAGGCGGCGCGGCCGGCTCTTCTCGAACCTCCAGGACTCGCTCCTCGCGCGTCTCGGCGCCGCGGCGTCGCTCTCTTCGGCCGTCCGCCGGAGCCTCGAGGAGCGGCACCCGGCGGGCATCGCGCTCTCGCCCGAGGAGACGTGGAGGTTCCTCTCCGAGGAGGCGACGCTCCTCGGGGAGGCCGGCGTCGCGGTGCGTCTTCCGGGCGGCGGCACGCTCCAGCGCGTCTCCCTGCGGCTCGTCGCGCGGGAGGGCGCGCCCACGGCCGCGGATCCAGGCGTCACGCGCTTCGGCCTCGATACGCTCGTCGACTTCGACTGGCGGGTCGCGGTCGGCGACGCGCTCCTGTCGGCCGCCGAGTTCGAGGACCTTGCGGCCCGCCAGATGCCGCTCGTCGAGGTGCGCGGCGAGTGGGTGCTGCTCGACAAGGAGCACCTCGAGCAGGCCCGCCGGATCCTCGACCGCCGCCCCGGCGGACGCACGACGCTCGGCGAGCTCCTCCGCCTCGCGGGGGGCCTCGACCCCGAGGGCGCCGAAGCCTCCGTGGACGGCGTCGTCGGCGAGGGGTGGCTCTCGCGCCTGCTCGACGCGGACGCGGCGCGCCGGGAGATCGGCGCGTTCGTTCCGCCGCGCGCGCTCACGGGGACGCTCCGTCCCTACCAGATGCGCGGCGTCGCCTGGATGCGCTTCCTCCTTTCCCGCGGCCTCGGGGCGTGCCTCGCGGACGACATGGGCCTCGGCAAGACCGTCCAGTTCCTCGCGACGCTCCTCGCGGCGCAGGAGGCCGGTGAGCGCATCGGGCCCTCGCTCCTCGTCTGCCCGACGTCCGTCGCCGAGAACTGGGTCTCCGAGGCCGCGCGCTTCGCGCCGTCGCTGCGCGTCTCGGTCCACCACGGGCCGGGCCGGGCGAGCGGCGAGGCGTTCCGGTCGCTCCTCGCGAACGTCGACCTCCTCGTGACGACGTACGCGCTCGCCCACCGCGACCGCGCGCTCCTCTCGGAGGTCTCGTGGGAGTACCTCGCGCTCGACGAGGCGCAGAACGTGAAGAATCCCGCCGCCGCCCAGTCGCGGGCCGTGCGCGGCCTCCGGGCGGCCCGACGGGCGGCGCTCACGGGCACGCCCGTCGAGAACCGCCTCGCGGAGCTCAAGTCCATTTTCGACTTCCTGAACCCCGGCCTCCTCGGGTCGGACGACGCCTTCCGCCGGAATTTCGTCGTCCCCATCGAGAGAAGGCGCGAGCCGGAGGCCGCGGCGCGCCTCCGGAACGTCACGGCCCCGTTCCTCCTGCGCCGCGCCAAGACGGACCCCGGCGTCGTGCCCGACCTCCCCGAGAAGATCGAGACGAAGGAGTACACGGGCCTCACGCGCGAGCAGGCCGCGCTCTACCGCGCGACGACGCGCTCCCTTCTCGCCGGGATCGGGCGCGCGAACCGGCGGACGCGCAAGGCGAAGATCCTGCTGCTCCTCCTCCGCCTCAAGCAGATCTGCGACCACCCGGCGCTCTTCCTCGGCGACGGCCGCCTCGACGCCCGGAGCGCGAAGATCGCGCGCCTCCTCGAGATGTGCGAGGAGACGCTCGCGGAGAAGAGTCCGTCCCTCCTCTTCACGCAGTTCGCGGAGATGGGACACCTGCTCGTCGCGGCCCTCAAGGAGCGCTTCTCCTGCGAGGTCCTGTTCCTCCACGGCGGCGTCCCGCGCCGGGCGCGCGCCGAGATGGTCCGGCGCTTCCAGGAGGACGACGACCCTCCGCCGTTCTTCGTGCTCTCGCTCCGGGCGGGAGGCACGGGGCTCAACCTCACGCGGGCCTCGCACGTCTTCCACGTCGACCGCTGGTGGAACCCCGCCGTCGAGGAGCAGGCGACGGACCGCGCCTTCCGGATCGGCCAGACGCAGCACGTCCAGGTCCACAAGTTCGTGTGCAAGGGGACGCTCGAGGAACGGATCGACCGCATGATCGAGGACAAGAAACACCTCGCGCGCTCGATCGTCGGCGCGGGCGAGCAGTGGATCGCCGGGCTCTCGGACGAGCAGCTCGCCGCGCTCGTCGCCCTCGACCCCGACTCCGCCGTCACGGAGGGCCGCTGATGCCGCGGCGACGCAAGGTCCGCCTCCCGCGGGCCGCCGCGCCCGAGGCCGGATGGGCCTTCCGTTTCCTGGCCCGCCTCGCTTCCTTCGGCTGGGACGAGGCGCTCGTGGACGGCCGCGAAGCGGCGCTCGCCGGAGCCGTCGTCTCGTTCGAGATCGGAAAGGACGCGCGGGCCGAGGTGCGCCGCGCGGACGGCCGGCGCGAGGAGACCCGCGTCGGACTGAGGCCGCTCCCCGCCGCCGCGCTCCGGCGCGCCCTTTCGGCGATGGCCTCGCGGGCCCGCTTCGCCGCGGACCTCCTCGCGGGACGCATTCCGGACGACGTCGAGACGGCCTTCTCGGGAACGGGGCGATCGCTCCTGCCCGCGAAGGCCGAGGAGGTGGCCGTGTCGTGCACGTGCGACGCGCCCCTCCCGTGCGTCCATGCCGGGGCCGCCGCCGTGCTTCTCGGGGACGCCCTCGCCGAGGACCCGTTCGTCGTCTTCCACCTGCGCGGCCTCCCCCGCGAGGAGCTTCTGCAGGGCCTCCAGCGGGCCCGGACGCGTCCGGTCCCGGGCGCCGCCCGGAAGGCGGACGAGACCGGCGAGCCCCGTCGCGTCGAAGAGGCTTCCGAGCCCCTGCCGGCGGCCGTCCTCGAGCGCCCGGAGCTCTTCTACCGCCCGGGGGAGCCCGCGTCCGCGCTGCGCGCCGTCTTCGCGCCGCCGGAACACCCCGAAGCCGTCCTCACGCGGCTCGGGCCTCCGCCGCTGCGCGACGCCGAGGCGGCCCGGCTGCTTCTCGAGCTGCACCGCGCCATCGGCCTCGGCGCCCGCGAGCGCCTCGCGGACTGGGAATGGCGGAGGGCCGGCGGCCGCGGCTGAAGCCGGCCCCGGCGATCCTCAGCGGGGCGGACCGGCAGGCGCCGGCCGCGGAACCAAGACGTCCGCCGCGGAGACGTGGCGAAGCATCGTCTCGCCGCCGCCGATTCGGCCGGCGAGAACATAACGTCTCGAGACCTCCGCGAAGAACCGGTCGAGAACGCCGGTGCCGTAGCCCGCCCCGCCGAACTCCGGGAACCTCCGGTTCGTCACGAGGATCATCGCGGGGGGGTCGGCGTCGAGCCGGCGGATCATCTCGTCCTCGGCCGGGGGGTTCTGCACGCCCGGCAGGAAGAGCTCGTCGACGAATGGGTTCCGTCGGCCCGTGACGAAGAGAAGGGTGCCGGGCTCCGGGAAGATCCCGACGGCGCCGCCGGGCGGCACGCGCATCTCGATGGCCGCGGCCGCCTCCGTGAGGAAGCGCGCCTCCTCGGGCAGGAGATACGCCTTGAAGCCCGGCAGCCGTTCGAGAACCAGCGGGGCGAGGCCGATGCCCGAGATGCGCTGGGCAGCCTGCGCGGTGCAGAGGCCGAGCACCGCCGCGACGAAGGCCCGGCGAACCGGGACGCGTCGCGAAGCCCAGGCGAGAACGAGGACGAGGGCGAGCGGCGCCGCGAATGCCGCGTACACCGGGTTCCTCAGGAAGAACGGTTCGCGCAGGACCGCCGGCAACGCGGCGGCCGCGACCGCCGCGCCGGCGATCGCCGCACCGCCGGCGGTGTCCGGCCGGCCCGCGAGGAGACCCGCGATCCCGGAGGCGAGAGCCGTCGCCGCGACGACGATCGCCGCGGGGAGGAGCACGTGGAGCTCGTCGTTCCGCGGCCAGGCGAAGCCGGCGGCGGCCGCGAGGGCGAAGAGCACCGCGGCCATCGCGCGCGACCGGGCCGCACGGAGGCGCATCAGGAGAAAGAGCGCCCCGAGGAAGACGGCCGACGGAAAGACGACCTCGAGGAACCCGCCCCCCATGAACTCGCTGCGGCTCAGCCCGCCGAAAACGACGCTCCGCTCGTAGACGCGTCGCCACGCCTCGGGCACGTCGAGCGCGACGAGGAAGCCCTGCCGCTTCATGAGCGCGGTCCCGTAGCGCGCGAGCGGCAGCCCCCAGGCGAGGGTCGCGACGCCTGCTGCCAGAGCGCACGCGCCCGCGGCCTCCCGCCGCGGCCGCCGCGCGAAGAGCGCGAGGGCGAGCGCGGCGAGAGCCCCCGGCACGATCTCGACCTTGCAGGCGGCTCCGAGCCCCGCAAGGAGGGCGGCCGCCGCCGAGGCGCGAGGGCCCTTGCTCGACAGGGCGCGCTCGACGCCCGCCCACGTCAGGACCATCCCGAGGAGGGCCGCGCCGCTGTATGGAAACGGCCACGAGCCTCCGATGCCGAAGGCGCAGGCCGCGACGGAGAAAGCCGTGATCGCGGAGGCCGTCGGCGCGTCGGCCGCGAGTCTCGAAGCGAGCCGGCGGAGCGCTTCGACGCCGCAGACGCCGAGCGCCGTGCGCCACGCCAGAGGACGTCGAGGCTCCTGCCGAAGAGCCTCAGGAGTCCGGCGTCGACAAGGGGCGCGAGAAGGCCGTACGAGTACCCGACGTCGCGGTAGAGAGCTTCGCCTCCCGCGAGCCGCCAGGCCGTGTTCAACTCGCGTCCCGAATCCTCGAACGGCAGCACCCAGCGCCGGAACGTCGCCGCCCACAGGAGCGCGAAGACGGCGTGCGGGAAAAGCGCCCAGAGCCGCACCGCGCGGGGCGAAGGCTCGCTCGTCTCGGACTCGCGTCGCCCGCCTTTCATGCCGGGAGAGGAGAGTAGCCCAGTCGCTACGGCCCGACCCCGGACGTCACCGTCGCGCCGCCCGGCGGATGCTCATCGTGCGGCGGCCGCCTTTCCGACGACGACCGTCTTCGGGTCGACCGTGATCTCCTTGAGGCGCGCGACGACCTCGGGCGTGCCGCCCTCCTGGAAGCGGCCGCCGACGTGCTTCGCGAGGAAGGACTCCGCGGCGGCCCACATCGCCATGTTGTTGACGGGCCGCGCGAAGCCGTGTCCTTCGTCGGGCGCGACGAGATACCCGACGGCGAACCCGCGGTCGCGCAGCGCGACCACGATCTGCTCGGACTCGGCCTTCTTGACCCGCGGGTCGTTCGCGCCCTGCACGATGAGGAGCGGCGTCCTGATCTTCGAAGCGGAGTTGAGCGGCGACTGGCGCTCGAGCTGCTTCCGGCCCTCGGGCGTGGCCGGGTTCCCCATGCGCTCGTAGAGGAAGATGCGCTCGGACTCCCAGTACGGCGGAATCGTCTCCAGAAGGGTGATGAGGTTCGACGGCGCGACGATCGCGACGGCGGCCGCGTAGAGGTCCGGCGTGAACGCGACGCCCGCGAGCGTCGCGTAGCCGCCGTACGAGCCGCCGAGGATCGCGACGCGTTTCGGGTCCGCGATGCCGAGGGCGACGAGGTGCTTGACGCCCCACGTGAGGTCGTCCTGCATGAGGTCGCCCCACTGCCGGTTACCGGCGTTCAGAAACCTCTTGCCGTAGCCCGTCGAGCCCCGGAAGTTGGGCTGGAGGACCGCGTAGCCGCGGTTCGCGAGGAACTGGGCGCCGTTCGAGAAGCCCCACTTCGTCCGCGCCCACGGACCGCCGTGCGGGAAGACGACGAGCGGGAGATCCCTCGGCGCGACGCCCTTCGGAAGCGTGAGGTAGGCGGGGATCTCGAGGCCGTCGGACGACTTGTAGCGGATCGCCTTCTGCGGGGCCATCTCGTCGCGGGGGAGCCGCTCGCGGACGACGTACTCGAGGCTGATCTTCTTCGTCCCGCGATCGAACAGGTAGACCGTGCCCGGATCCGTGTCGCTCGTCGCCGAGACGATCCACATCCGGTCGTCGCGTGTCGCGGACTGGGGGCGGATCTCCTTGTCGCCGACCTTCTTCCTGAGGAGGTCGTAGTCGGCTTCGAAGGCTTTGTCGCGGAAGTAGACCCGCGTCCGGTCGTCCACGTACGTCGTCGCGACGAGCTCGTCCGTCGCCTCCGAGAAGAGCGCGTTCTCGAAGTCGACCCTCCGGAGCGGATCGGACTCGACGGTTTCCTCCTTCCCGGTCGCGGGGTCGAGGAGCTCGAGGCGCGTGAGGTCGGGTTCGCCCTTGTTCGTCCGCATGTAGACGCGGGCGTCGTCCTTGTGGAACCGGATGACGCCGCAGCTCTCGAAGACGGAGCACGAATAGACGAGCTTGAGTCCGTCGTCGTCCACGCGGAGGATCTCGGTGTCGCCCGTGCCGGAGGTCCGCTCGGCGAGGCGGAGGCTCCCGGCGTTGTCGAAGTCCCAGCTCGCGACGCGGTCGGTGTTCTTCCTCACGAGCGTCCGCTCGCCCGTCGAAATCTTCACCCTGTAGACGTCGTGCCACGCGGGATCGCGGTCGTTGAGCCCGACGAAGATCGTGTCGGGGTCGCGCCTGGGGACGTCGTAGATGATCGCGCGCGCGCCCCGGGCGTCTGTGAGATTGCGCGCTGCGGGCGCGTCCTTGCCGGTTTCGGGCGCGGCCGCCGGATCGACGGCGTACACGTTGAAGTTCTCGTCGCCGTCCTTGTCCTGGACGAAGAGAATCCTCCGGCTGTCGCGGCTCCAGAAGAACGCGGGGATCGGCCGCTTCGGGTCCGCGGTGACGAGATGCGCCGCCGAGTAAGGTTCGCCCGTCTTCCGGACCCAGACGTTCCGGGTGCCCTTCCAGGGCTTCAGGAAGGCGATGTATCGGCCGTCCGGCGACAGCGTCGCCGAGGCGATCTCCGGGTCGCCGAAGAAGATCTCGCGGTCGAGGACCGGGGGCGGCGCCGCCAGCGAGACCGCGGCCGGGACGCACAGGGCGAGCGCGAGCGCGAGCCTGCCCGCCCGGACGCTCGGGGACGTCGGATTCATGGATTCCTCCTCAGGGTGCCGGGCACCGGCGTCGTGATACGCACGGCGAGGTTCCCGGGTTCTCGCTATCGTGGGCGGCCTTCAGGGAGAGCCGGCCGGTCGAGACCGCGCCAGGCGAGAACGGCGAGGAGTGCGGCGGCCGCGAGGGCGCCGTTCCACGTCCACCACGGCACCCCGCTCGCGAGGAGCTCCCGGGCGCCGCCGGCGAGGCCGAGGCCGACGGCCGCGAAGACGTAGGCCCTCGGGTCGTCGCGCAGCAGGGCGGCGATGGCCGCGAGGAACGCGGCGCCGACGAGCGTGCCGCCGAAGACGGGCACGAAGAGCTCGCCCCACGTACGCGCGTCGACCGGCGCGAACGCACCGGCCGCGAAGACGAGAAAGCCCGCCTGGCGGGCGCGGCTCTTCACGACGTCCGCGAGGAGAAGCGCGCCGAAGGCGGCGCCGCCCGCGAGGAGCTCGAGGCGCGACACGACGGCCTCGAGGACCGAGGCCGCCGGCAAGAGGCCCTGGACGCCGGGCGGGAACGGGAACGCCTCGATCCCGGCCTCGAGCGGAAACGCCGCGCCGAGAGAGCGCGCGAGGGCGCGCGCGGCGACGACGAGGAGGACGGCGGCCGCCGCGGCGAGGAGAGCGCGCGGGCCGTCGATCGCGTTCTTCCGGAAGGCGGCCGGGGCGTCGGGCTTCACGGCGAGGACGAGGGCCGAGGCGAGAAGCGCGAGGAAGAAGGAGACGAGGAGCCCGACGGCGAGGCCCACCCCTGCGACGACCAGGAACATGGACAGCGGGAACTGCGTGTCGTACCGCGCGAGGACGGCCGGCAGTCCCGCGGCGCGCGCGGCGAGCGCGGGCAGCGTGAGGAGGGCGGCGAGCGAGAGCGCGCGCCGCCACGGGACGATCCCGGCCCGCGCGACCTTCACGATCTCGACGACGAGAAGGCCGACGAGCGTGCCGAGGCCCAGCACCTTCCAGACGAGCGCCGCGTACTTCGGCGGCGTCGACTTTTCGCGCTGCCGGACCCAGTCCTCGGGGAGCTTGAGGGCCGTCGCGTAGAGCGACGGGGCGTCCCCCGCGAGCGCGACGACGAGGCGCCGCGCCGCCTCGCCCGCGCGTTCGGCCTTCGACTCGAAGACGACGAGCGTGTCGCGCCGCGCCTTGCGGTTCTCGCCGCTCGCCGACACCACGGCCCACTTCGCGGGGTCCTCGCCGAAGCTCCGCAAGACCTTCACCGCCTCGTCGCGCGCGGCCGATTCGTCGGGCGAGGCGCCCTTCTCCGCCTCCGGGAAGGTGCGCCGGAAGGCGACGACTCTCCCCGTCCGCGCGTCCACGACGGCGGTCGTCTCGTGCTCGTCGAGCGCGCGCACGTACCTCACGTGCCAGACGGGTCCGGGCAGGACCCGGGTCGCCCATCGCGTCAGGAGGGGCATCCCGCCCCGGCCGAGGAGCCAGCGCGCCGCCGCGTCGGAGGCGTCGTAGGGCACGAGACCGGCGCCCGTGTCGGACGGGTCCTCGAGAGCGGGCAGCGCCGTCGCGTCGGTGACGGCGGCCAGGTAGGCGGCGGGATCCTCCCCCTGCGACCTCACGAACGCGTCCGCGGCGGCCTTCGCCCCGGTGCGGTCCACGCGGAGGGCGACGCCGTCCCAGGGCGTCGCGTGGGGCAAGACCGCCCGCGCGAGGAAGAGGACCGCGAGGCCGAGGCCGGCCGCGAACGCGAGCCGCCGGGGATCGAGCGCGCGCGGCGGCGCGCACGCGAGCGGCGCGGGCTCGAGGGCGTGCGGCGGCTCCGGCGCCGAGCCCACGGCCGCGTTCGAGAGGTGCGCGTCCGGCACGAATCCTCCGCGCCGGACGTAGAGAACGAGCGAGACGGCCAACGGCAGCAGCAGGATGAGCGCGGCGGCCGCGCCGGAGATCACGAAATACGGATTCGTCGAGCGCACGAGGAGGAGGGCCGTGTAGACGGCGTCCACGGTGAAGTGCCAGACGAGGACCGGGAGCACGCCCTCCCTCACGAAGACGACGCCGATCAGGACGCCCGCGGAGCCGACCTCCAGGCCGCGGATGAAGAACGGCTGGTTCGGGTACGTGCTGTGCGCGAAGCCCCAGATGTACGCGGGCAGGACGACGGCGACCCACCCCGGCGCGAAGCGGCGGACGAACGGGATCGAGAACATGCGCGACGAGAACTCTTCCGTCGTGGCCGGCAGGAAGCCCATGAGGAGGACCCCGAGCCACGGGAAGGAGGTCCCGAGGAGGCTCGAGTACGGGACGTCCGCCGGCGCCCACGCGCCGAAGCGGTCCGCGACGAGGTAGAAGACGACCTGGTAGGCGAAGAAGAAGGCCGTCATCGCGTAGCCGAGGAGGAGCCCGCGGAAGAACCGCTTCGAGCCCCATCCGCCGAGGGACAGGATCCGCCCGAGGGCGGGCTTTTCCGGATACGTCTCGCGGTAGAGAGGCTCGCCCGCCGCGACGAGGAGGAAGAGGACCGCCCCGAGCGCCACGGCGCCGGCGACGTCCGCGAGGAGCGAGGTCGCGAGGAAGCCGGACCACGAATCCGCCGTGTCGTAGTCGAAGAGCCGGATCGGCAGCTCGTTGAGCGACGCCAGGAGCTGAAGGCCGGCGCCGACGAGCGCGAAGCCGAGGGCCCACCTCCACTTCACGTCCTTCCTCCTGACGCGCTGGAGGAAGACGACCACGACGGCGAGCGCCGTGAGAAGGAGGCCGAACGTCGCGACGCTCCCGGCCGCGAGGTTCTTCGAGCGCAGCGTCTCGTAGTCCCGCCGCCACTTCTCGGGGACCTCGAGATGGAGGGACGAGCGCCCGACGCGGTCGCCCTGGACCTCGACGAGGTAGCGGAGCGCCGCGTCGCCGAAGCGGATCGTGTTCGACTCCCACACGAACGTCCGGTCCGTGCGCGCGGGCCTCTTCTCGACGGCCGCCTGGATGAAGCGGAGCGCGGCGGGATCGAGGCCGCGGTCCCGCCGGATCGCCTCCTCGGCGAGGGCGCGCGCGGACGCGTCGCCCGGGTCGGGGGCCGCCTCCTTCTCCGGGAGGAGCCGCCGGACCGCGAGGACGCGCCCGTCCGGAGCGACGGCGGCGCGGTACTCGAGCTTCTCGAGCGGCCGGACCCAGCGCACGGACCAGCGCCAGACCGGCACCGTCGTCGCGAAGAGGGGGTTGGCCTTCTCGAGGCCGAGCGTCCGCTCGAGGAATACCTTTGCCTCGTCGTCGACGTCGAAGGTCGCGAGGGCCCGCATCCCGTCGACGGAGAAGCCCCGCTCCTTCAGGGCGGCGGCGCCGCGGCGGACGGCCTCCTCGCGAGTGACCTTGAAGTCGATCGAGGCCTCGGGAAAGGCCCGCGTGAAGCCCGCGCGCCCGACGGCCGCACCGAGGGCGATCGCCGCGAGACACGCCGCGACGAAGACGCGGTCGCGCCGGTCGAACCGGACGACGGCCCCGTCCTCCGGCGCGCTCATCCCGCGGTGCTCCGCGCCGCCGGACGGCGCGTGCGCGCGAGGAGCCACGCCTCGAGGAGCTCGCTTCCCGCGCCGGCGCCCGTCTTGACGCCGCGGTCGATCGCCTCGATCCCGACGAGCGCGTCCGCGAGCTCGTCCGCGGTCCAGTTCAGCGACGCGAGATACGCCTTGTGCAGAAGGAACGGATGGCCGTCCAGGGTCAAGGGCGGCAGGCCCGGGCGCGGCGACTTCAGCGCGGGGAGGATCCGGTCGGCGAACGTCCGGTAATCCGCGCGCCGCGTCGTCGCGCCCCGCTCCTCGAGCGCGGCGCGGAGCGCGAGCATGCGCCGGATCTCGCCCGCGACGAGCCCGAGGAGCGGAAAGAAGGCCGCCTCGCCGCGCGGGCCCTTCTTCGCGGCCCCGCGCGGCTCCTCCTTGCCGCCCCACGGGCGAAACGCGGCGAACGTCCCGCCCGAGAGGAGCTTCCCGAGGAGGCGGAGGGCCTCGACCATGTCGCGCCCGGCGACCGCCTCCACGAAGTCCGACCCGTACTCGCGGCTCTCGTCCGCGATCTGCCGCGCCGCGTGCTCGGCGGTGACCCGCGGCCCCTGCGACGAATCGATGAGCCGGTCGAGATCCGAGAGGAACGGCCGCGCCTCCCGCCGGCCGCGCGCGGAGAGAAGCTCGAAGACCTCCTGCTCGACGAGCGCGTGGCGGTCGAGCGCGCGCTCGAGACCGATCGCGTGCAGGCGCTCGCGCCGGAGCGTCTCGTCCGCGGCACCGAGATCCGCGGCCCGGCCCGCCCGGCGCAGCGCCTGCGCGCCGGCGTGCTGCGCGTCCGGCGAGACCGCGTGGACGAGGAGCACGTTGTCGGACGGCGAGGCCCGCCGCGCGAAGTCGAGGACGCGGTCGAGGGCCGACTCGGCCCCCTCGTCCTCGGCGAGAGGCAGGCCGAGGAGCGCGGCGAGCGCCGGGGCGCGTTCCGCGCGCCTGACCCTCCCCGCGACGCGGCGCGCGGCGTCGCCGGGATCGGCGGCGACGTCGGCCCCCGCGACGCCCGCGGCGGCCGCGAGGGTCCGCGCCCGGCGCACGAGGCGGGTCGTCGCGCGGGCGTCCTCCCGCGCCTCGTCCGCCTCGTCGAGGAGGGCGTCGAGCTCCTCGGCGGTGACCCCCTTGCCCCGGAGAAGGTCCGACGCCTCGAGGGTCACGAGCCGGTTCGTCGCGAACAGGGCGATCGTCGAGGCGTCCGCCACGGCCTCGGCGGCCCCGCCGCCGGCGGCCTCGTAGGAGGTGACCTCCCCCTCGCGGAAGGCTTCGCGAAAGGCGGCGCCGATCCGGCGCACGGCCTCCGCGACGATCCACTCGTCGTCGCCGGAGACGAAGAGGAGGGGTGGAAGGGGCGCCGTTCGCGCCGCGGAAAGCAGGGGCGCGATCTCGGCGAAGGGCTCCGGGCGCTTCACGGCGCCCATCGTACAGGGGGACGAGGGAAAAGAACTTCTTAGAAGGGCGACGGACGCCCGGGCGCCGGGGAATCGCCCCGGCGCTGCCGAACGCCGCGCCCTCTCTACCCTTACTAAGAGATCTTCTCTTCTCGTCTTCCGGAGCTACAGAAGGCCCTTGTCCTGCAGCTCCTGGCAGTCGAGGCAGTGGCGCGCCCAGGGCACGGCCTCGAGCCGCTTCTCCTGGACGGGCTGGCCGCAGTTCACGCAGGTCCCGTACGTGCCCGCCTCGAGCCGCCCGAGAGCCTCGTCGATCAGGAGGAGGATCTTGCGGTCGCTCTCGGACAGCGAGTACGCGAACTCCTTCGTGTACGCCGACGTCGCGCGGTCGGCCATGTCCTGCGCCGACTCGTCGACGGTCTCGTCGGAGACCTCGCGGTTCTTCGCGAGGTCGTTCAGAAGCTCGTCGCGCTTGGCGATCAGGCGCTTCCGGACCCTCTCGCCGGATTCCTTCTTGGAGAACTTGACGGTTGCGAGCGCCGACTTGGGAGACATGCGGTATTCCTCGGGGTCACTCGGTATACGCGACGCGTGAGCGTCGCGGTCGCCCGGTATACCTGCTCCGCCAGGAGCATCCGTGCCATCGGGTGGGGCAGGGTCTTCCGGGAACGCGAGAGGATAGCACGCGCCCGCGGCGGGTCAGCCCCGGCGGCCGTAGAGCGTCTTGCGGGCGATCCCGAGCCTTCGCGCGGCTTCGGCGACGTTCCCTCCCGAATCCTCGAGGACGAGACGGATGTACGCGTCCGTCAGCTCGCGGAGGGACCACCCGGCGTGGAGCGCGGCCCCGAGGAGCGCGTGGGGGTCGGAGGGGCCGGCGAGCCTGAGGTCGTGCGCGTCGATCGCGTCCGCCTTCGCGGCGGCGGCGGAGGCCGCCGCGCGCCGGACGACGTTCTCGAGCTCGCGGAAGTTCCCGCGCCACCCGTGCGCGAGCAGGAGGGCGCGTGCGGACGGCGTGAAGGCCGCGGGCCCTCCGGCGGCCCGGGCGACGGCGCGCGCCGCCGGCAGCAGGTCCTCCTTCCGCTCGGCGAGGGGCGGGAGCGTCACCGTCACGACGGCGAGGCGGTAGAAGAGGTCCTCGCGGAACTCCCCGCTCCGCGCCTTCCTCGGGAGGTCGGGGCCGGCAGACGCGACGAGCCGCGCGCCGAGCGGCGCCTGGCGCGTTCCGCCGACGCGGCGCACGAGCCGCTCCTCGACGACGCGGAGGAGCTTGCCCTGCGCGCGGAGAGAAAGGGCGTCGATCCGGTCGAGGTACAGCGTCCCTCCGCGCGCGCCCTCGAGAAGGCCGGCCTTCGGCGCGACCGCTCCCGTGAAGGCCCCGCGCTCGTGGCCGAAGAGCTCGCTCTCGAAGAGGTCGTCGGACACGGCGGCGAGGTCCACGCGCACGAACGGCTCGGCGGCGCGCCGCGACCGCTCGTGGAGGAGCCGCGCGAGGCGGTCCTTGCCCGTGCCCGCGGCTCCGAGGACGAGGACCGTGTTCGCGGAGTCGGCCGCGCTCGCGAGACGCCGGAGCTGGTCCCTCAGGCCGCGGTGGCGGGTCGGGAAGAGCGGCGCGGGCGCCGGGGCGCTGCGGCGGGCGCGCGTGACGCCCATGGTGCGCGTCAGCGGAACGACGCGGTCGCGTCCGGCGCGTCGCCCCAGAGACGCTCGAGCCCGTAGAAGCGGCGCGCCTCGTCGTGGAAGATGTGGAAGACGACGTCCCCGTAGTCCACGAGGATCCACGGAGAGGCGTAGCCCTCGATCGAGAGGGGCCGGCGCCCCTCGGCCTTGAGCGCCGCCTCGACGGAGTCCGCGAGCGCCTGCGACTGGCGGCCGCTTCCGGCCGTCGCGAGGACGAAGTAGTCCGCCATCGAGGTCAGGCCCTGGAGGTTCAGGACGACGAGCTTCTCGGCCTTCTTGTCGAGGAGCGCCGCGACGCCCCTCTTGAGGTGCGCCATGAGCCGGGCGTCGACTTCCGCGTCGAGGGGCCGGGCGGGCCGCTCCGGCGAAGGAGGCGCCCCGGCGCGCGCGAGCGTCGCCGCAATGAGATCGTCGACGTCGCCGAGACGGGGGACCGGGTGCTTCACGGGAGGCGGTACAGCCCGTGCTTTAGAAGGTACGCCGCCACGCCTGCCGGGAGACTTCCGCTGAGGTCCTCTCCCGCCGGAATCGCGCGCCTTAGCCACGTGGACGAAATTGTAACCGGAGCGTTGCCGCCCCAGAAGACGGTCTCCTCGGGGGGCGCGCCGCCGGGCACCGCGCCCTCCGGGGCGAATCGCGCCGCGACGTCGGCCGGCAGCGCGCGGGCGAGCGCGTCCCGTTCGAACCCCTCCCTCGAGACGACGGCGAGCCGGAACTCGGCGAGGATCTCCCGGAAGGATCGCCACGTCTCGATCTGCGCGAGAGAGTCCGAGCCGAGGACGAGGAAGATCTCGGCGCCCTCCTCGCGGGCGCGCAGGTGGCGCAGGGTCTCGATCGTGTACGTCGTCCCGCCTCGCGCGACCTCGAAGTCCGAAAGGAGGAGGCGCGGCCAGGGCTCGAGCGCGAGCGCGAGCATCGCGAAACGGTGGTGCGCGGAGGCGGACGGCGAGGCCGGCTTGTGCGGAGGCTGGTAGGCCGGCACGTAGAGGACGCGGTCGAGGCCGAGGCGCGCGCGCGTCTCTTCCACGGGCAGGACGTGCCCGAGGTGCACCGGATCGAAGGACCCGCCGTAGACGCCGATCCGGAGAGTCACGGCGCGGCCTCCCCGGCCGGAGGGGACCCGGAGCCGGCGGCGAGGAGGGCCTCGAGACGCGTCCCGAGGTGCGACACGAGCGAATCGAGCCCGGTCCGCGCGGCCGCCGAGATCGCGAAGAAGGCGAGGCCCCGCCTTTTCGCGGCGCGCCGCACCGCGGCGATCTGCGCCGGAGAAGCCGCGTCGGCCTTCGCGGCGACGAGGACGCGCTCGCGCCGCGCGAGTTCCGGCTGGAAGGACGCGAGCTCCGTCTCGATCGTGGCGACCGCCCTCTCGGCATCTTTCCCCGCGTCGCCCCGAGAGAGCGCGGACGCGTCCACGAGATGCGCGAGGAGGCGCGAGCGCTCGACGTGCTTCAGGAACCGGATCCCGAGGCCGTGCCCCTCGTGCGCGCCCGCGATGAGGCCGGGCACGTCCGCGGCGACGAACGTGCGAAACCGCTCCCAGGAGACGACGCCGAGGTTCGGGACGAGCGTCGTGAAGGGATAGTCCGCGATCTTCGGCCGGGCGGCCGAGATCGCCGCGATGAGCGTCGATTTCCCCGCGTTCGGGAGCCCGACGATCGCGACGTCGGCGAGGAGCTTCAGCTCGAGCGCGAGGTCCCGCTGCTCGCCTTCCGTGCCGGGATCGGCGCGGCGGGGCGTGCGGTTCGTCGCGGTCGCGAAGCGCGCGTTGCCGCGGCCCCCGCGGCCCGCCTTCGCGACGAGGAGGGTCTGGCCCGCCGAGACGAGGTCGCCGAGAAGCTCGCCCGTCTCGCGGTCCCTCACGACGGTCCCGACCGGAACGGCGACCTCGCGGCCGGCTCCGTTCCTTCCGTGGCGGTTGTTGCCCGAGCCGTGCCCGCCCCGCCCCGCGAGAAAGCGCTTCGTGAAGCGAAAGGGGTAGAGCGTGTTCAGCGAGGCGTCCGCGACGAGCGTGACGGAGCCGCCGTCGCCGCCGTCGCCGCCGGACGGGCCGCCGTGCGGCACGAACTTCTCGCGCCGGAACGCGACGCAACCGTTTCCGCCGTCGCCGCCGGCGACGTGGATCACGGCTTCGTCGATGAACATTGATCTGCTTTCGGAGTGTCTCGGATCGGCGGCGCTGCGCGCCGCCGTGCTTAGAAAGGAATGCGACCGGCCCCGAAAACGAAGAACAGGTTCTTACTTGCCCTGGCCTTCGACCGGGGTGATCGACACGAACCGGCCGAGGCGGCCCTTGTCGTGGAAGTTCACGGTGCCGTCCACTTTCGCGAAGAGCGAGTCGTCCTTGGCCCGGCCGACGTTCGCGCCCGGCTTGAGCGGCGTGCCGCGCTGCCGGACGAGGATCGAGCCTCCGGTGACGAGCTGGCCCGCGAAGCGCTTGACGCCGAGGCGCTGCGCGTTGCTGTCGCGGCCGTTGCGGGACGAGCCCTGACCTTTTTTGTGTGCCATGAACGATTCCTCGAGGTTTCCTTCCGGGCCGCCGCACGAAGAGCGGCCCGAAAACAGGAAACGAACTTAAGCCTTGATGCTCGCGATGCGGACCTCGACGAGGTCCTGCCGGTGCCCGTGGGTGCGCTGGAAGCCCTTGCGCCGCTTCTTCTTGTAGACGAGGAGCTTGGGTCCGCGCGTCTCCCGCACGACGACCCCCGTGACGGTCGCGCCGGCGACGAGCGGCGACCCGAGGTGGAGGCCGTCCTCTCTCCCGATCGCGAGGACCTCCGTCAGCGACACCTCGGCGCCCTTCTCGAGGGTTCCCTTCGTGAGGCGTTCGACGCGCACCACGTCGCCCTCGGCGACGCGGACCTGCTTGCCTCCCGTGCGGATCACAGCGTACATGGCTTCTCCTGAAACCCCGACCTGCGGAAGGTCAAAAGGGCCGGCAAGAGTACCCGAGCGCCCGTTCCCTGTCAAAACGGCGGAACCGGGCCGCGGAGCCCGCTCAATCCTCGCTGACGTCGTCCGGAAGCTCGTTGCGGTCCTCCCCCCCGTCCTTCGGGAAGAAGCCGGCGAGGGCGTCTCCGAGCTTCCCGACCGCCGCGACGATGCCCTCCGTGAACTTCCCCTCGGAGAATCGCTCCTGGGCTGCGTCGCGGGCCTCGAGCCAGAACGCCTCGCCGACCTTCTCGTGGATTCCCGCACCGCCGACCACCGCGAAGGCGCGCGACGCGGGCGCCAGAAAGACGAGGCAGCCCGATCCGCGCTCCGTCCGGTCCATCCCGAGGCGCAGGTACGCTCGCTCGGCCGCGGCCCGGGCGTCACGGACCCTGCCGTGGTGGAGATGGACGCGGATCTCGCCGTAGCTCTTCGCTTCGGCCTTCTGAATGGCCTCGACGATGGCCGCCCGGTCGAGGCTCTCGAAAAACGCCTTCGCGCCGCTCGCGCCCATCACCAGCCCCCGCTCGCGCCGCCGCCGCCGAAGGACCCGCCGCCGCCGGAGAAGCCGCCGCCTCCTCCGCCTCCGCCGAACCCGCCGAATCCCCCGAATCCGCCGCCGCCCCAGCCTCCGCGGTTGATGTAGGAGTAACCGCGCCGCCGTCCGAAGAGGGACGGGATGACGCCGAAGAAGAGGAAGAAGACGAGAAGGAGGACGAGCGGGACGGGCAGCGACCCCTGCCGCTTCCCTCCCTGCGTTCGCCCGGTGCCCTTGTACTCGCCCTTCGTCGCCGCGATCGCGGCCTCGACGCCCGCCGCGATCCCGCCGTCGTAGTCGCCCGCGCGAAAGCGCGGCAGGACCTGCTCGTCGAGGACGCGCCGCGCGAGCGCGTCGGGCATGGCGCCTTCGAGGCCGTAGCCGACCTCGAGGCGCACCTTGTGCGACTCCGGGAAGACGAACAGGATCATCCCGTTCTTGCGCTGCACCTGCCCGGCCCGCCAGGCCTGAGCGCAAGCGACGGTGTACTCCTCGAGCGTCGTCCCCTCCGGCACGGCGCGCTCGGTGTAGACGAGGAACTGGTTCGAGGTCTCCTTCTCGAAGCTCTCGAGCCTCTGCTCGAGGCTTGCCGCCGTGGCAGGCGACAGCACCCCGGCCCTGTCCGTCACGAACCGTGTCGGGGCGGGCGGGACCGGCGGCCCGGCGGCCGGCGCCGCGGCCACCGCCAGGAGGAGGAAGAGCGCGAGGACCGTCTTCAGGCGCATCGACCGCTCAGTATGAATCACTCGAGCCGCCTCCACCGCTGTCGCCGCCGCCACCCGAGAAATCGGACGACGAGGACGAGTCGGAGGAAGACGACGAGGTCCACCCGGAGTCCGACGAGGACCAGGCGTTGCCGCGCCCGGGCCCCGGGGGCGAGCGCCGCCGCGCGTACGCCGCGACCGCGAAGACGATGGCCACGAGAACGAACGGGGCGAAGATCGGGAAGAAGAACCAGACGGGATTCGGGTTCGGCCGGCGCTGCTCGGCCGCGGTCCGGCCGGTTCCACGGTACGGCTCGCCGCGCGCGGCCGCGAAGATCGCGTCGGCCCCCGCGTCGAGCGCTCCCGCGACGTCGCCGGCTCTCAGGAGCGGCCCGATGATCTCGGCGTCGATCCGGTGGGCGCGCGCGTCCGGGATCGCGCCCTCGAGGCCGTAGCCGACCTCCATGCGCATCTTCCTCTCTTCCGTGAAGAGGAAGAACGCGACGCCGTTCGACTTGCCCTTCTGGCCGACGCCCCACGCGTGGAACGAGCGGTTCGCGAACTCCTCGAGCGTCGTGCCCTCCGGCACCCGGCGGTCGATCCAGAAAAGGACCTGGTCCGACGTCTCGCGCTCGAAAGCCGCGAGCTTCTCGTTCAGAGCGGAGGCGCGGGCCGGCGGAAGGACGCCCGCGTTGTCCGTGACGTATTTCGCGGGGCGGGAAGGCGGAGAGAACGCCGCGGTTGCTGCGGAAGAGACGGGAAACAGGAAGACGAGGAGAAAGAGGAAGATTTCCTTGAAGGTAAGAGAGGCAGCGCCGCGCTGTCCGGCAACGAACGGCTGCTTGCCTTCGCCTCTTCTCACTCTAAGAAAATCCGGGTCTTTTCTTTCTCTCTCTGTCCTTCTCGCGCCCCGATCAGAACTTCACGGCCGGCGGCTTCTCGGAGCCTTCGGCGGCCTTGAAGAACGGGCGCTCCTTGAAGCCGGCGAAGTTCGCGACGATGACCGTCGGAAACGAGCGGCGCAGCGTGTTGTAGACCTGCGTCGTGTCGTTGAAGCGGCCGCGTTCGACGGCGATCCGGTTCTCCGTGCCCTCGAGCTGCGCCTGGAGGTCACGGAAGTTCTGGCTCGCCTTGAGCTCGGGGTACTTCTCGACCGTCACGAGCAGGCGCGAGAGCGCGCCGCCGAGCTGGTCCTGGGCCTGCTGGAACTTCTGGAAGTTCGCGGGATCCTTGATCGCGTTCGCGTCGAGCTTGATCTGAGAAGCGGAGGCCCGCGCCTGGATCACCTGCGTGAGGGTTTCCTTCTCGAAGCTGGCGGCGCCTTTCACCGTTTCGACGAGGTTCGGAACGAGGTCGGCCCGCCTCTGGTAGACGTTCTCGACCTGTGCCCACGCCGCCGAGACGGCCTGGTCCGCGGCGTTCAGCTTGTTGTAGGCCCCAGCCGCCATGCCCCCGATGACGAGAACGCCGACGAGGATGAGGACGATGCAGCCAAGAGCAACGCTTTTACCCATATTCGAAACCGCTCCTCCAAGAGCCGGTCATGCTATCAGCAAACCGTGAACGCGCCGTCGAGCGGACGCTAACTCTCTGTCAGATCAGATCTTCGAGGAGCCTGGGCGGCAGGAAGAACTTGAGCTCCGCGCGCCCCAGCGACGGATCGGGCCCCGTCTCGAACGCGGCCAGGCCCGCCTTCTTCATCGGCACCTCGACGTCGGGCCGGCCGGAGACGAGGAGTCCGAGGAGGCGCCCGAGATGGGGCTGGTGCCCAACGAGGAGCGCGGCCGAGGGGCGGAGGCGCGCGAGCTCGTGCAGGACCTCCACCGGGTCGGCGTTCGGCGCGAGGGACCTCGTTTCCGAGAGCGACTTCGAGAAGCCGCAGGCCTCCGCGACCGGCTCGGCCGTCTGCCGCGAGCGCACGAGAGGCGAAACCAGAATCGCCTCGTATCCGGCGTCCAGCTTCGCGATCGCCCGCGCGACCGCCTTCATCCGCTTCTTCCCGTCGTCCGTCAGCCGGCGGTCCGCGTCGCGGCCCGAAGGCGAGAGCTCCTCGGCCTCGGCATGGCGGAGCAGGTGGACCAGCACGACCGAATTCTATTCGGTCCGGGGGCTCAGCCGCCGAGATCGCGCGCGATCTCGGCGCGCGTCTCGGCCGACAGGACCGCGCTCGCGCGGTAGCCGGGGTGGTCGACGTGGACGGAAACGGGCGCCGGCCCCGCCGCGAGGGCGCGCGCGTCCGCCGGGTCCGAGCCGACCGGAAACCGCAGGTACTGCACGGCGGCGATGCGGTCCTCGCGCCCCTGCCCCTCGAGGAAGCGCGCGAAGACCCGGCGTCCGTTCAGCTCCAGCCAGAGGTGCCGGCCCGACGAGAGGCCGATGAGCGCGTCGAGACGGGGCTGGATCCGCGCCTCCTCGGTGATCTCGACGAGCAGCGTCGCCGAGAGCTCGCCGGCGTCGGGCAGGAGCTCGTTGTAGACGTCGAGCTCCTGCTGGACGGCCTCGGGCCTCGCGAGGCGCTCGGCACGGCACATCTCCTGGACCTGGTTGAGGACCGTCAGCCGGCACTCGAAGAGCAGGGACATGCTGTCCCCGAGGAGGACGCGCCGCCTCGCCTTGACGGCGATGACGTCCTTCCGCCACGCATCCCGGATGAGCTCGTACTCGTGGAGGTTCTTGACGTCGGAGAGCGCGAGCTTGTTCATGCGGGGAGACCGTACGCGTCCCGCAGGATCTCGATGGGGTGGAGCACGGGAACGTCCATCCCCTGCCGGATCTGCACGCCGGCGAGAGCGCAGTCGGAGGCGACGACCTCCGCGCCCGCGGCGGCGAGGCCGTCGAAGAGCTTGCGGCCGACTCTCATGGACTCGTCGAAGTACTCGGCTTTCATCGCCCACGTCCCGTCGTGGCCCGAGCATTTCTCGACCATCGTGACGGCCGCGCCCGTCGCCGCGAGGAGGTCGCGCGACTTGAAGCCCATGTTCTGGACCTTGAGGTGGCAGGAGAGGTGGTAGGCGATCGACTTCGGGGCCTTCGGGAAGTCCAGCGCGAGCTGCCCTTTCGCCTTGAGCTCCGAGAGGAACTCGAAGAGGTCGCGCGTGTTCTTCGCGACGAGCACCGTGTCCGCGTCGACCGCGCCTTCGCGCGCGGCGAGCCACGGGTATTCCTTCTTGATCATGAGGGAGCACGACGGGCCGGGCGTCACGATCGTGTAGCCTTTCTCGACCCAGCCCTTCATCGTGGAAACGAACGTCCGCCGGGCTTCCTGAGCGCCCGCGACGTCTCCGACGTCGAAGAGCGGCATCCCGCAGCACTGCGGGTACGCGACCGCGACCTCGACGCCGTTCCTCTCGAGGACGGCGACCGCCGCCTTGCCGATCTCGGGGCGGTTCCACTCGACGGAGCACGTCGGAAAGAGCACGGCCTTCGCGACGGGCGCCCCGCCGGGCTTCGGCGCCTCCCGCATCTCGAACCAGCGCGTGAACGTCTGCCAGACGAAGCGCGGGAGGTCCTTCTTCGCGGCGATCCCCGCGGTCTTCTCCATCGCCCACCGCGCGAGGGGGAGGGTGTTCACGAAGTTCGCGACGGGGGCGAGCGTGGACGCGGCGCGGCCGAGGGCGTCGGGGTCGGAGAGGAGCCGCTCGCGGAGCGGCAGGCCCTTGCCGTCCTCCATGCGCACGCGCCGCGCCTCGAGGACGAGGTGCGGAACGTCGACGGCCCAGCGGTGCGGCGGGATGTACGGGCAGTGCGGCAGGCAGAGCTTGCACTCGTAGCAGAGGTCCACGAAATCCTCGAGGACCTTCTTCGGCAGCTTTTCGGCCTCGCCGTCCACGTCGGGAAGGTCGAGGGCCTTGAAAAGGACCTCGAACGACGGGCAGAGCGAGAAGCAGCGCCGGCAGCCGTGGCAGATGTCGGCGATGCGCGTGAGTTCGGCGGAAAGAGACGTCGCGTCCTTCACGGGGATGGGGGTTCCTACGGCACCCATTTCTTCTTGCTCCCTCTCACCCTCACGCCGCGATCACGAGCGATCGACGCGTGGCGGTCGCGGTGGCCTTTCTTAGAAGGGTGAGTGGGGCCACGGCGAATCGAGCCGCTCTTGCGGAATTCGAGCGCCCCGGCACCCATTCACCTTCAAAGAAAATGCGCCCTCTCGGCCTTTCACGCCATGATTCGCGTGCGTCGGGTCGACCGCAGGGGCCTCAGCCGATCGTCGTCAGGAGCTTCGAGAAGCGGTTCGCGTGGGACTTCTCGGCGCGCGCGAGGGTCTCGAACCAGTCCGCGACCTCGGCGAAGCCCTCCTCGCGGGCCGTCTTCGCGAAACCGGGGTACATCTGCGTGTACTCGTACGTCTCGCCCTCGATCGCGCTCTTGAGGTTCAGATCCGTGGACCCGAACGGGAGTCCCGTCGCGGGATCGCCCGCCGCCTTGAGGTAGTCCATGTGCCCGTGGGCGTGGCCGGTCTCGCCTTCGGCCGTGTCGCGGAAGTTGCCGGCGATCTCGGGATAGCCTTCGATGTCGGCCTTGTCCGCGAAGTAAAGGTACCGCCGGTTCGCCTGGCTCTCGCCCGCGAACGCGTGCTTGAGGTTCTCGTGAGTCTTGGTTCCCTTGAGCTGCGCCATGTAGCCTCCTTTTTCGAGTCCCCCGGAAATCTCGTCCCGAGGGACCGTTCGTGCAACCACGAGGGGTGGACTTTATCTGGACTTGGTCTAAACTACAAGCCTCCCCTCGGATCGCCCGGAGGCGTCCGAAAATCGAACCCCCAAGGAGTCACGAATGCCCCAGGTCGTCGGCCGCCAGGCCCCCGAATTCGCTCTCGAGGGCGTCCTGAACGGGCGCTTCGCCACCTACCGCCTCTCGGACTACAAGGGAAAGTGGGTGGTTCTGTTCTTCTACCCGCTCGACTTCACGTTCGTCTGCCCCACCGAGATCCTCGCGTTCTCCGACCGCCTCGGCGAGTTCCGCTCGCTCGGCGCCGAGGTGCTCGGCGCGTCCGTCGACTCGAAATGGAGCCACCTCGCCTGGACGGAGAAGCCGCGCGAGGAGGGCGGGATCAAGGGCCTCGCGTACCCGCTCCTCGAGGACCTCGGCAAGGACCTCGCCGAGGGCTACGGAGTCCTCGCCGAGGGCGGCAGGATCGCGCTGCGCGGGCTCTTCCTCATCGATCCGGACGGCGTCGTCCAGCACGCGACGATCAACAACACGGCGGTCGGCCGCTCGGTCGACGAGACGCTGCGCGTCCTCCAGGCGTTCCAGTACGTGAGGGAGCACGGCGAGGTCTGCCCCGCCGACTGGAAGCCCGGCGCGAAGGCGATGAAGGCCGACTGGGAGAAGTCGAAGGAATACTTCGCTCACACGAAGTAATCTCCGCCCCATGCCGGCACGAAACCACTATCGCGTCGCGATCATCGGGTCCGGCCCCGCCGGACTGACGGCTGCGATCTACGCCGCGCGCGCGAACCTCGCGCCGCTCGTCCTCGAAGGCATCCAGCCGGGCGGCCAGCTCACGACGACCACCGACGTCGAGAACTTCCCGGGCTTCGCCCACGGGATCCAGGGCCCGGCGCTCATGGACGTCACGCGCAAGCAGGCCGAGCGGTTCGGGGCCGAGATCGTGGCGGACACGGTCCTCGACGTCGACGTGAAGGCGGAGCCCTTCGGCCTCGTCCTCGAGGCCGGAGGGCGGGTCACGGCGGACGCCGTCATCGTCGCATCGGGCGCCTCGGCGAAGTACCTCGGCCTCGAGAGCGAGAAGAAGCTGCTCGGCTACGGCGTCTCGGCCTGCGCGACGTGCGACGGCTTCTTCTTCCGCGGCAAGGAAGTCGTCGTCGTGGGCGGCGGCGACACGGCGATGGAGGAGGCCACGTTCCTCACGAAGTTCTGCACGAAGGTGCATCTCGTCCACCGCCGGGACGCGTTCCGCGCCTCGAAGATCATGGCGCAGCGGGCCCTCGCGAACCCGAAGATCGAGGTCCTCCTCGACACGGTCGTCCAGGAGATCCTCGGCGAGCCGGGCGCGGGCGTGACGGGCGTGCGCGTGAAGAACACGAAGACCGGCGAGGCGAAGACCCTCGCCGTCTCGGGCTACTTCGCGGCGATCGGCCATCAGCCGAACACGGCGATCTTCGCCGGCAAGCTCGAGATGAACGAGGTCGGCTACCTGAAGATCGCGCACCCGACGACGAAGACCTCGGTGGAGGGCATCTTCGCGGCCGGCGACGTCGCGGACTTCCTGTACCGGCAGGCGATCTCGGCCGCCGGCGAGGGCTGCAAGGCCGCGATCGACGCGGAGCGCTGGCTCGGGGCCCGGGGCATCCACTGAGGCGGCCTCCGGCGGTCAGAAGGCCTGCCCCGAGGCGAACGACACGAGCCAGCCGGTCCGGCCGAGAGGGTCCGGGTGGAGGACCCTCGCCAAGTCGATCCGCACGAGGTTGTTCTTGCTCGCGCGCGGGAGTCCGAGCCTGAGGCCGGCCCCCACGTCGGCGAGACGCCAGGTGCCGTCCGGCGCGCCCCACGAGTAGCCGGCGTCGCCGAACGCCGCGAGACCGATCGAGAGGAGCGAGAAGACCTCGGGCACGACGAGAAGCCTCGCCTCGGCGTTCCCGACGAGGCGCCGGTCCCCCGCGACGGCGTGGAGGCGGTAGCCGCGCACGCCGGTCGTCCCGTCGAGCGCGATCTGGTTCTCGGGATCGAGCCGCCAGCCGACGAGCGTTCCGATCCGGCCGACGAACGTCCACGGCCCCTTCAGAAGGTAGCCGCGCCCGTCGGCGTTCAACGTCGCGTTCTGTGCGCCCCCCTGGAGGCGCGTCTCCCCGGTCGAGGTGAAGACCGCGAACCCCCCCGGGAACGACGTGCCGGACGACACGGTCGCGAGAAGACGGCCCGCGGCTCCCTGTCCCTCGAAGCCGGGCGAGATGCCGGCTTCGACGTGCAGCCCCGTCGCGAGATTGAAGTCCTCGTCGCGTTCGATCTGGTCCACCTGGCGGCGCGTGATCCACTCGGAGCCGACCCGCTCGAAGCCCGTCGAGAAGAAGAGGAACCGCCGGTCCGACGCGGGCGTGTCGGGAGGGGGCAGGCCGCTCTTCGCCGTCAGACGCACCTCGTTCCACTCGATCGACCCGAGGATCCGGTCGGCGCCCGTGACGTCGCCCGCGATCCGGCCGCCCCCCGAGAGGAGCGCGTCGCGCTGGCGCTCGCTCCACGTCGCGGCCTCCTCGCCCCCCGCGTAGAGCTTCGTGTCGAAGTCCGCGCGGTTCAGCGAGCCTCCGAGCGACCACGGGACCTGCAGGGCGTAGAACGGACGCCCGTAGGCGACGGCGAACCGCTGCCCGTCCGACAGGTCCGAGGCGTCCAGACGGAAGAGAGCGTGCGGCGCGAGCGCGTTCGGGTCCACGAAGAAGACGGAGCGCGACGTCCGGTCCGTCTCCTGCTCGAACCCGAACCCGAACTGCATTCCGAGCCCGAGGAGGTTGTACTCCTCCGCCCCGATCGAGTACTCGGTCACGCCGCCCTTGTTCGAGAGCGACCCGCGCAGGAGCAGGGTCCAGGCGTCCGCCGTGTCGACGATGACGCGCGTGCCCTCGGCCTTCACCGAGGCCTGGCGGAAGAGCCCGAACGCGCGGAGGTTGCGCTCCGTCTCCGCGAGGATCTCGGGCTGCAGCGGGTCGCCCGGCTTGAAGAGGAGCTGGCTCTGGATGAACGACGGTCGCGTGACCACGTGGAGCGCGTTCGCGAAGCGATAGAGGAAGAACTTCTGCGCGGCCTCCGCGTCCGTGAACACGTTCGTCGGCCGGATCTCGACGGTCGAGATCACGGGCGTTTCCTGCGCGGCCGCCGGGGCTGCGGAGAGCGCGGCCAGGAGCCCGCACGAGCAGGCGACCGAGACGCGCGTCAACCCTTCTCCGGCTCCCAGAGGGGCTCGCTCTCGCGGCGCGCGCGCGCGGCCCATCGGCCGAGGACGAAGAGGAGGTCGGACAGGCGGTTCAGATAGACGAGCGTGTGCGCGCCGACCGGCTCCTCGCGAGCGAGAGTCGTCACGAGGCGCTCGGCCCTCCGGCACACGGTCCGCGCCTGGTGCAGGAAGGCGGAGACCCAGCCCCCGCCCGGCAGCACGAAGGAACGCAGCTCGGGCAGGCCTTCGTTCATCTCGTCGATCGTCCTCTCGAGGAACGCCACGTGCCGCTCCTCGATCACCGGCTGTTTCGGGTGGCGGTCCGGGGGGAGCGTCGCGAGGTCCGAGCCGAGGTTGAAGAGCTCGCTCTGGAGCCGCACGAGGAGCGCGTCCAGGCGGGCGCGGTCCTCGTCCGTCACGCCCGGTGTCTCGCGGTTCGCGGTCCTGACGAGGCCGAGAATCGCGTTCAGCTCGTCCACCGTCCCGTAGCTTTCGATGCGCACGGCGTCCTTGGCGACCCTCTGCCCGCCGACGAGGCTCGTCTCTCCCTTGTCGCCGCCGCGCGTGTAGACGCGGTTGATCCGGATCGCCATGGAGACCCCCGCACCGAGACTACACTTCGGCCGCGGCCGATGCGCGCTCCTCGCAGCCTTCCCCCGACCCGGACCGACTACCACGTCCACACGGAAAGATGCGGCCACGCGGGCGGCGCGATGCGCGCGTACGTCGAGGCCGCCCTCGCGCGCGGCCTCGACGAGATCGCGTTCACCGACCACGTCCCGCTCTATTTCCTGCCGGGCGACGATCCGGACCCGACGATCGCGATGACGCGCGCCGAGCTGCCCGGATACGTCGACGAGGTCGCCGCGCTGCGCGCCGAGTTCGCGGGCCGGATCGACGTCCTCCTCGGGCTCGAGGCCGACTACGCCGAGGGGCACGAGCCGGCCCTGAAGGAGATCCTCGCCGCGCACGACTGGGACGTCGTCCTCGGGAGCGTCCACTGGGTCTCGGGCGGCTGGATCGACGCGCCGGAGTCGGCGGCCCGGCACGAGCGCGAGGGCACGGAGAACCTGTGGAGGGAGTACTACCGCCTGATCGCGAAGGCGGCGGCCAGCGGCCTTTTCGACGTCCTGACGCACTTCGACCTCCCCAAGAAGTTCGGCCACCGCATGCCCGCCTGCGTCGTCCCGGCGGAGTGGAAAGCGGTCGAGGCGGCGCGCGCGGCGGGCGTCGCGGTCGAGGTCTCGAGCGCCGGCCTGAGGAAGAAGATCGGCGAGGAGTACCCGGCCCCCCCGCTCCTCGCGAGCCTCGTCGCCGCCGGGGTCCCGATCGTCTTCTCGTCGGACGCGCACGCGCCGGCGGAGGTCGCGTGGGGGCGGGAGAAGATCGAGGCGGCGGCTCTCGCCGCCGGCGCGCGAGAGCATTTGAGTTTTCGGAAGAGAGAAAGACGGAGACACCCGCTTTGAGCGTGCAAGCGTCCCTGCATCGGGAGAGGGTCTGCGAAGTTTCTTAGAAGGGTGAATGAGCGCACGCCGCTCGGTTGACCGCGGGCCGCGTGGAAGCGCTTCGCACCCACACGCACCTTCCAAGAAATCTCCTCCTCTCCTTCTCTGTCCCCCTCTAGTTCTTCCTCTTCTCTTTCTCTTCCGAAACAAGCTCGACCGAGAAGTTCGGCGTCACGGTGAGGCGCAGGGAGTGGAGGCGGCAGGGCCAGCCTTCCTGGGCGAGGCGCGCGGCGACGCGGTCCCAGATCCAGCGCGCGAGGTTCTCGGCCGTCGGGACCGTCTGCGCGAACTCCGCGATCTCGGCGTTCAGGTGGCGGTGGTCGAGCGGCCGGTCGACCTCCTCCTTCAGGATCCGGTCGAGGTCCGTGAGGTTCACGACCATCCCGGACACGGGGTCGGGCTCCCCCGCGACCGAGACGTCGAGCGCGTAGTTGTGGCCGTATCCGGACGCGTTCGACGCATCCCCGTAAGCCGCTCGGTTCCACTCCTCGCTCTTTTTCGGGTTGAAGAGCCTGTGCGCCGCGTTGAAGTGGATCGTCCGCGACAGAAGGACCATCGCCGGGGACTATACGGCCGCTCGGCGCGCCCGGGACGCGTTCGTGGGGAGGCGCTAGACGCGGACCGGAACGACCCTCGCGATCTCCTCGGCGAGCCGGCCGGGGGCGACCTCCTGGAGCTCGTAGCGCACGCGGACCGCGGGCTTCGCGAGCGTCACGACGCGCGTCAGGTCGATCGGCGTCCCGACGACGACGACGTCGCACGGGGTCGCCGCGATCGTCTCGGCGAGGTCGGCGATCTGCGCGTCGCCGTAGCCCATCGCCGGGAGGATCCCCGAGGCGTTCGGATACTTCCGGTACGTCGCCTCGATCGAGCCGACGGCGTAGGGCTGCGGGTCGACGATGCGCGCCGCGCCGGCCCTCTTCGCCGCCACGAGCCCCGCGCCGAAGCTCATGCCCCCGTGCGTGAGCGTCGGGCCGTCCTCCACGACGAGCGCCCGTTTGCCGCGCACGAGGTCCGGACGGTCGCAGGAGACCGGCGAGTCCGCGCGCAGGACACGGGCCCTCGGGTTCAGACGTGCCGCGGCCATCTCGACCGCGTGGATGTTTCCCTCGTCGGCCGTGTCGCACTTGTTCACGAGGATGACGTCGGCGCGGCGGAAGTTCGCCTCGCCCGGGTGGTAGGCCGTCTCGTGGCCGGGCCGGTGCGGGTCCGCGATGCAGACGTGGAGGTCGGGCACGTAGAACGGCAGGTCGTTGTTCCCGCCGTCCCACAGGATGACGTCGGCTTCGCCCTCGGCGCGCCTGAGGATCCTCTCGTAGTCGACACCCGCGTAGACGACGAACCCGTTCTCGAGGTGCGGCTCGTACTCCTCGCGCTCCTCGATCGTGCACCGCTCCTTCTCGAGGTCCGCGACGGTCGCGAAGCGCTGGCAGGCCTGGGCCGCGAGATCGCCGTACGGCATCGGATGGCGGACGGCGACGACCTCGAGCCCCTGCTCCTTGAGCAGGCGCGAGAGATAGCGCGTCGTCTGGCTCTTGCCGGCGCCCGTCCGGACGGCCGTGACGGCGATGACGGGCACCCTGGCCTTGAGCATCGTCCGGTCCGCTCCGAGGAGGAGAAAATCCGCCCCGGCGGCGATCGAGCGCGACGCGAGGTGCATGACCTCGGCGTGCGCGACGTCCGAGTACGAGAAGACGCAGACGTCGATCTTCTCGCGGCGGATGAGGTCCTCGAGGCCGCCCTCGGGGACGATCGGGATCCCGTCCGGGTACAGCGACCCCGCGAGCGCCGCGGGATACCGGCGGCCCTCGATGCCCGGGATCTGGGTCGCCGTGAAGGCGACGACCTGGTGGCCGGGCCTGTCGCGGAAAACGACGTTGAAGTCGTGGAAGTCGCGGCCGGCGGCGCCGAGGATGACGACACGCCTCACGGGGTTCTGCATGGAAACCCTCCGCGGGAGGACCCCCCCGCACCCTCGAATCTAGGCGCCGGCCCCGCGGAGGGCCTGATTCCGATGCTCTAGCAGGGAAAAAATCCGCGGGAAACCTCCCGACGGACCCCTACTTCACGCCCAGGAGCTCCACCTCGAAGAGGAGCGTCGCGTTCGGCGGGATGACCCCGCCGGCGCCCCGCGTGCCGTAGCCGAGGGCCGGCGGGATGAGGAGCGTCCGCTTGCCGCCGACCTTCATGGTCGCGACGCCCTCGTCCCAGCCCTTGATGACCATGCCGCGGCCGATCTGGAACTCGAACGGCTGGCCCCGGTCGACCGACGAGTCGAACTTCTTTCCCTTCGCGTTGTTCTCCCAGAGCCAGCCCGTGTAGTGCATGACGCAGGTCTGGCCGGGCTTGGGCGAGGCGCCGGTGCCGACGACGGTGTCCTCGTACTGGAGGCCGGAGGGAGTCTTGATCATCTTGGACGTTTTCTCCTCGTTCTTCGACGCCGCAGCGGCGGGCGACGCCGTTTTTTCCTCGAATGGAAGAGAGAAGGCGGGCGCCGCCGCCACGATGAGACAGCCCGCGGCGCACGCCGCCGCCGCCCTTTGGAGAGTACGTTTCACGCGATCCCCTTTCAAAAGAAATCCGGAATCTCGGCCCCCGGTCCTTCTTTCTCCTTCTTCCTTCTTCAGCCCCGCGCCGTGACCGTCTTCGACGCCTCCACGAACGCGTCGACACGCGCGACGTCGTCCTTGGAGCCGAGGTAGATCGGCGTCCGCTCGTGGTTGCGTGTCGGCGCGATGTCGAGGATGCGGCGGCGCCCGTCCGACGCGGCGCCACCCGCGGCCTCCGCGACGAGCGCGAGGGGGGCCGCCTCGTACATGAGCCGGATCTTCCCCTGCGGGTTCTTCGCGGTCGCCGGGTAGAGGTAGATCCCTCCCTTGAGGACGATCCGGTGGAAGTCCGAGACGAGGGCGCCCGAGTACCGCGTCGAGTACGGGCGGCCGCTCGCGGGGTCCTTCTCCCGGGCCCATTCCTCGACGAACCGGCGCGGCCCCTCCTCCCAGTCCCGGATCCCGCCCTCGTTCGCGCCGTAGTACGGCCCGTGGCTCGGGATGCGGATCTCGGGGTGCGAGAGGAGGAACTCGCCCACGCCCGGGTCGAGCGTGAACCCGTGGACCGTGCGCCCTTCCGTGTAGACGAGGACGGTGGAGGGGCCGTAGAGAAAGTAGCCCGCCACGACCTGCTCCTGCGAGATGCGCGCCATGAGCTCGGCCTCGGACCTCACCTCGCCGCGCCCGGAGAGCCTCCTCACGGAGAAGATCGACCCGACGCCGGCGTTCACGTCGAGGTTCGACGAGCCGTCGAGCGGGTCGAGGAACACGATGTACTTGCCCGACGCGACGTTCTCCGGGAGGTGGGCCGGGAGGTCCATCTCCTCGGTCACGATCGTCGGGACGAGCTGCCCGTACGCGAAGGCCTCGAGGAAGACCTCGTTCGCGAGCGCGTCGAGCTTCTGCTGCTGCTCTCCCTGGATGTTGACCTCGCCCGACGCGCCGAGGACCTCCGTGAGACCGGCCGAGGAGAGGATGCGGCTGATGCGCTTGCCGGCGAACGCAAGCTGGGAGAGGAGGTCCGAGAGCTCGCCCGTCGCCGCCGGGTAGTCGCGCTCCGACTCGTAGAGGAACCGGTTCAGCCGGGTGCCGACTTTCGTCATGGACGCGCCTCCGCGAGCCTGGGGCCTCCGTCCGCGAGATTACGCGGTCCGCCCCCGGAGATCGAGCGCAAACGTCTCACGCGCGCCCGTCCTCGCCGGTCACGGCGGCGGCGTCCGCGAGGAAGACGAGGGCCCCGTCCCGCGGCGCCACGCGGGCGGCGGGGAAGGCCGTTTCGCCGTTGAGGACGCCTCGGAGCGCCGGGTTCTTGTCCTTGCCCGTCACGAGGAAGACGACGTGCCGGGCCGCGTTGAGGAGCGGCAGCGTGAACGTCACGCGCGACGAGGGCGGCTTGGGCGCTCCGTCCACGCGGACGACGAGGCGCGATTTCTCCCCGAGCGCGGGCGACCCCGGGAAAAGCGACGCCGTGTGGCCGTCCTCGCCCAGGCCGAGGAGGATCAGGTCGAATCGGGGAGTTTCGGAGGGAGAAAGAGAAGAAGAAGATTCTTCGAGTGAAAGAGGGAGAGGAGAAGAAAAGGCCCCTCGCAGTTCGCTCTCGTATCGCTCCGCGGCATCCGGCTGCATGGCGGGGACCCGGTGGATGTTCTTAGAAGGTATGGGGACCCGGCGCAGGAGCGCGTCGAGTGCGGCCTCGTCGTTGCGGTCGGGATGGCCTTCGGGCACGCACCTCTCGTCGCCCCAGAAGACGCGGACCCTCGGCCAGTTCACCTTCGAAGAAATCTGCGGTGCGGCGAGGATGCGATAGCCCGCCAAGGGAGTCTTTCCCCCCGAGAGGGAGCAGAAGAATTCTCCCCTCTCCGCGACCGCCTTCGCCGCGAGCGTCACGAACAGGAACACGGCGGCGTCCGCGACGTCGTCGGCCGTCGCGAACGGGCGGACGTCGCTCACGGGCGACGCCAGCGCCTCCCGTCCCGCGCGAGGAGGGCGACGGCGGCGTCCGGACCCCACGTGCCCGCCTCGTAATTCGGATGGTCGAGCGGGGGGTTGTCGCGCCAGGCGTCGAGGAGGGGCGTCACGCGCTCCCACGCGGCCTCGACCTCGTCGCGCCGCGCGAAGAGCGTCGAGTCGCCGTGCATGGCGTCCATGAGAAGACGCTCGTAGGCCTCGGGCTGCGAGGCGCCGAAGAACTCCGAGTAGCGGAAATCCATCGTGACCGGGTCGACCTTCATCGTCGGGCCCGGCTGCTTCGCGCCGAACTTGAGCGCGATGCCCTCGTCCGGCTGGATCCTCAGGATGAGGGCGTTCGGCTCCTGGCGCATGACGCCCACCTGCCGGAAGAGCGAGATCGGGGGCGTCTTGAACTGGATCGCGATCTCCGTGACGCGCTTGGCGAGGCGCTTGCCCGCCCGGAGGTAGAACGGCACGCCCGCCCAGCGCCAGTTCTCGACCTGCACCTTCCACGCCGCGTAGGTCTCGCGGAGGGACATCGGGTTGACGTCCTTCTCGGCCCGGTAGCCGACGACGGGCTGGCCGTCGATCGCGCCCGCCCCGTACTGGCCGCGCACGGTGTCCCGCAGGATCTCCTCCGGCGTCTGCGGCTGGATGCACTTGAGGACCTTGACCTTCTCGTCGCGCACGGAGTTCGGGTCGAAGGCGACGGGCGGCTCCATGGCGACGAGGCAGAGGAGCTGGAGCACGTGGTTCTGGATGATGTCGCGCAGGACGCCGGCTTCCTCGTAGAAGCGGCCGCGGGTCTCGACGCCGATGGACTCGGCGACCGTGATCTGGACGTGCTCGACGTAGCGCCGGTTCCAGAGCGGCTCGAAGATGCCGTTCCCGAGGCGGAAGACGAGGATGTTCTGCGTCGTCTCCTTGCCGAGGTAGTGGTCGATCCGGAAGATCTGGCGCTCGCGGAAGACGTGCGCGAGCTCCTCGTTGAGCGCCCGAGCCGTCTCGAGGTCGCGGCCGAACGGCTTCTCGACGATGACGCGAGACCACGGCCCGGCGTCGGCCGGGCGCGCGGTCCCCGGCGCGTCGGGGCCGGACCCCCGGACCGGGTAGACGAAACCGCCCTCGCCGAGGTTCCGGACGACGATGCCGATCATCGACGGCGGGACGGCGAGGTAGAAGAGGCGGTTCCCGGGAATTTTCCGCTCGCCCTCGATGGCTCCGAGGCGCGTCTTGAGGTCCGCGAAGTTCCGGGCGCTGTTCAGGTCGCCCCGGAAGAAGTACAAGCGCGATTCGAAGGCCTTCCACTTCTCCTCGTCGACGGGCTTCGTGCGCGCGAACTCCAGCACGGCCTGTTTCATCTCGGCCCGGTACGTCTCGTCGGACTCCCCCGTCCGCGCGTACCCGACGATGCAGGTCCCGGCCGCGAGCTGCCCCTCGGCGCAGAGCTCGAAGAGCGCGGGAACGAGCTTCCGCTTCGAGAGGTCGCCCGAGCCTCCGAAGATGACGATCGTGGCCGGGTCCGGAGGGGCCGCGCTCACGTCTTCCCCGCCGCGCCCCGCCCGCCGGCCCCGGGCGCGGCGGCGGAAACGCCCGCGAGCTCCTCCGCCACGGCGGCCGCGATCGCGGCGCCGTCGAGACCCATGAGCCGGTAGAGCTCCTTCGCGGGACCCGAGGAGGAGTAGAAGGTGACGCCGAGCTTGCGGACGCGAGCCGCCACGCCGAGGTCGTTGAACCGCGACTGCAGGAGCGTCCCCAGGCCCGTCTTCGGATTGTGGTCCTCGACGGAGACGACGAGGCCGTGGCGCGCGACGAAAGAGAGGTCTTCGTCCGCGAGGTCGCTCCACGCGCACACCGAGACGAGGTCGACGCGCGTCCCGTTCCGGGCAAGCGCGCTCCACGCGTCGAGCGCGTTCGCGAGCACGTTGCCCGCGCAGACGAGCGTGAGGCCGGAGCCGCCGGTTCGGATGCGGTCCGCGCGGGTCGGGTCGAACGCGTACGCGCCCGCGAAGAACGGCGTTCCGTCCTCCTTCAGCGCGAAGGGAATCTTCGAACGGCCCATGACGAGGGCGTGGTTTCCGCGATGGGTCGCCATCCATCTCACGACACGGTCGGTCTGGTTCGGATCGCCGGGCGTGAAGACCTTCCATCCGAACGTCGAGTTCAGGAGGCCGAAGTAGTCGATCGAATGGTGGGTCTTGCCGTCCTCGCCGACGTCGATCCCGGCGTGCGTGACGGCGAGCTTCGTGTTCGCGGCGTTGATGTCGTTGAGGCGCTGCTGGTTGTAGGCTTCCGCCACGCCGAACATCGCGAACTCTCCCCAGAAGGACAGGACGCCGGCGAGGGAGAGCGCCCCGTTCACGACCGCCGCGTTGTGCTCCGCGATGCCGCCCTGGAAGAAGGCCCGGGGGAACTTCGCCTCGAGGATCTCCGTCTTCGTCGAGACCGACAGGTCGCAGTCGAGGACGGCGAGCGGCACGCCGCCGGGCGAGGCCGCGAGAGAGAGAGCGCCGAGGTCGGCGAGCGCGTTCCCGAAGGCGCTCCGGTTGTCCGTCTGCTTGTCCGGGGGATAGTCGCGCGGCGTCCCGCCCGTCGGGAGGACGACGGACTCGACCGGGCGCCGCGGGAGCGCGGCGTGCCAATCGGGAGCGGCCTTCTTCCGCTCCGCCGTCCAGCGGTCGAGCTCGTCCGGCGCTCCGAGGATCGCGAGCGCCTCGTGGCACTTGTCGGCGGGGAGCGCGGCGCCGTGCCACTTGAAGCCTTCCTTCTCCATGAAGGGAACGCCCTTCGACATGACCGTGTGCGCGGCGACGAGCGTGGGCCTCCCCGCGAGGAGCGCGGCGCGGACCGCGCGGTAGACGGCGCGCACGTCGTGGCCGTCGACCTCGATGACGCCCCAGCCGTCGGCCTCCCAGTCGGCCACGATGTTCTGCTTGAGGATCGCGGCGTTGGAGCCGGAGAGCTGCTCGCGGTTCCAGTCGAGAACGCCGACGAGGTTCCCGAGGCCGTACTTCACCGCGAACCGGCGCGCCTCGGAGAGCTGTCCCTTCTGCTGCTCGCCGTCGCCCATCGCGCAGAAGACCCTCGTGGCGTCGCCCTTGATCCTCCCCGCCAGGGCGAAACCCACGGCAGCCGAGAGGCCCTGCCCGAGATTGCCGGTCCCCCAGTCGATCCCGGGGACGTCGCGCTCGACGTGGCCCTCGAACGGCGAGCCGCCCCTCCGGAAGCCGAGCAGCGGGAGCGAACGGTCGAACCACCCGAGGTGGGCGAGCGCCGCGTACGCGGCGGGCGACGTGTGCCCGTGGCTGATGACTACGCGGTCGCGCTTCGGGTCGAACGGGTTCCTCGGGTCGCAGTTTCCGAACCCCCAGAGCACGAGCTCGAAGTCGATCGAGGACATCGAGCCGCCCGGGTGGCCGGAGGCCGCGAGCGTCGTCATCTGGAGGATGTCGCCGCGCGCCGCGGTCCCGAGCTCCGCGAGCCGAGCGGCCTGGGCCTCCGTGAGGTCGGGCGCGTCGAAGGTCCCCAGGATCACGCCCGCACCCCCGTTCCGACGGCCGCCCGGCGGCGCTCCTCGATCGTCCCGAGGAGCTGGTCGTACGACTTCGCGAAGAGGGCGACGCCGTCCCGCTGGAGCTCCTCGCCGACCGCCTCGACGTCGATTCCGGCCGCGCCGAGCTCGTCGAGCGTCCGGCGGCTCTCCTCCACGCCCTCGAGAACGGTGTCGGAGGGCGATGCGCTCCCGTGGTCGAGGAGGGCGTCGAGCGTCTTCTCCGGCATCGTGTTGACCGTGTCGGGGCCGACGAGGTTCTCGACGTAGAGGAGGTCGGAGTAAGCCGGGTTCTTCGTGCCCGTCGAGGCCCAGAGCGGCCTCTGGAGACGCGCACCCCGGCCGCGCAGCGGCGCGAACCCCGCGCCGAAGACCCCGAGGAAATCCTGGTAGACGACCTTGCTGTTCGCGAGGCCGGCCTTCCCGCGGAGCGCGAGGAGGCGCGCGCGCTCGGGGCCGGCGGCCGCCGCCGCCTTCTCGTCGAGACGCCTGTCGACGAGCGTGTCGACGCGCGAGACGAAGAAGGATGCGACGGAATGGACGCGCGAGAGGTCGCCGCCCTTCGCGGCGAGGTCCGCGAGGCCGCCGAGGTAGGCGTTCGCGACGTCCCGGTAGTGGCGGCGGTTGAACATGAGCGTCACGTTGACGGACACGCCGTCGCCGATGAGGCGACGGATCGCCGGGATGCACTCCGGCGTCGCCGGCACCTTGATGAAGACGTTCGGGCGGCCGAGGGCGGAGGCGAGCCGCTTCGCCTCGGCGACCGTCTTCCCGGTCTCGTGCGCGAGCGACGGGAGGACCTCGAGGGAAATCCAGCCGTCCACCGGGTCGCGGTCGTGAATCGCCCGGAACGCGTCCGCCCCCTCGGCGATGTCCGCCTGCGTCAGGGCGTCGTAGATCGCGAAGGCGTCCTTCCCCTCCCGCGCCAGCCGCTCGAGAACGGCGTTGTACTCGCCCTCGTTCTTCTCGATCGCCTGGCCGAAGATCGTCGGGTTCGACGTGACACCGTAGATCGACCCGGCCTCGACGAGGGACCTCAGGCGGCCCGACCGGATCATCCGGTTCGAGATCGTGTCCAGCCATACGGCCTGGCCACGGCGTCGGTATGCGATGGGTGGGGTCATCGGCGAGTCCTCCCTCACGTCCGGGATCGTATTACGACGCGGACTCCCTCTCCGTAACCGGTCTCGCGCGCTCGTTGATTCCCGGTCGGCGAAAAAAGGGGCGCGCGAGCCGTCAGGGCCCGAGGAGAACCTCGAGGTCCTCCTCCGTGAGCCGGTAGACGCGGATGGACGTCCCGACGAGGGCGTCGGGCTCGCGGCTCTTGAGGCCGTTCAGGAGGCGGCCGCGCTCGGCGGACTCCCAGGCCTCCCGCGCGGGCGAGCCCTCGGGGAGCGCGTCCCGGCGCGCGGCCGCCCGGCGTTCCGCGTACCACGCCCGTGTTCCCGGCCGCTCCCAGAACTCGTCGCGGGCCTGCGGCGTGAAGAGTCCGAGAAGCTGGTTGACGCTCGCGGCATAGACGCCCGCCGCCGGCTCGCGCCTCGGGCCGAACGCGTACAGGCTTCCCGCGTCGACCACCTTCAGGCCCGCGGACGAGGGGTCCGCGACGCCGAAGTACGCAAGATGAATCTCCGGATCGCCGTGCGAGCGCGCCCAGTGAGCGAGCCGGCCGAGATCCTGCCCCCAGTCCACGTTGCTGTCCGCGAGGATCCGCCATCCGTTTCGGAAACCTCCGGCCGCCTCGTTGAAGTAGCCGAGCTCCCCGGGGTGCGCGAGGACGACGGCGCCGAGGAGCCAGAGGAGCGCGGCGCCGACGAGGACCTTCCCGGCCCGCGACGCGGTCCACGCCGCCGCGGCGCCGGCCGCGACCGCGAGGACGGGTTCGAGCGGGAGCAGATGGCGGTGCCCGATGTTCATCCCCGAGAGGACCGCCGAGAGCGCATAGGACACGAAGAAGGCGCCGAGCCCCGCCGCGAGGACGGCGTCCCGCGGCCGCGCCCGGCCCGCGGCGGCCCCGGCGAGGCCGAGGGCCGCGAGCGCGAGAGCCGGGAGGGGCGTCTTCACGAGGAAAGCGACGGGGAAATACGCCGGCCAGCCGGAGCCCATCACCCCCCGGAAGTACGCGATACGGGGCGACATCTTCCCGATGAGGGCGATCCCGTAGAGCCACGCCTCGGGGAACGCGCGGCGCGCGCGACCCCAGCGCACGAACCCGGCCGCGGCTCCCGTCGCGGGAGCGCCGTTCGCGTCCTTCAGGACCTCCTCCCATGCGGCTTCCTGGTCCGCCGGCGGCGCGATTCCGGGCCGCACCGGGACGTGCATGCGGGCGCGGCCGGCGGCCGAACCGCGAAACGTCTCGTACCGGAACCCGTAGCACGCCCAGAGCGCCCCCCAGGCGACGAGCGCCGAGAGGGCCGCCGTCCCGAGGGCCGCGGCGAGCCGCGCCGGGCGCCCCGGGAGGCGGACGGCGGCGTCCGGCGCGGGGCAGAGGACGGCGACCGCTCCCATGACCCCGAGCGCCGGGAGGATCGCGGGCCACGAGTCCTTCGTCACGACGAGCGCGCCGAACGCGGCGGCGGCCCCGGCGAGCCGGGCAGCGCTCGGGCGTCTCGCGAGCGCCGCGAAGGCGACGAGCGTTCCGAACGAGGCGAGCGCCGCGGGAAGGTCGGTCGTCACGAGATGGCCGTGCGCGAGGAGCGCCGGGCTCAGGGCGGCGACGGCGAGGGCGAGAAGGCCGGCGTCCGGGCCGAAGAGGCGGCGGGCCGCATGCGCGACGAGCCCGAGCAGGAGGAGGAGGAGAGCGACGACCATGAGCCGCGAACGCGTCAGGAGGGGCTCGGGCGCGTTCCGCGCGAAGAAGTCCCGCCCGGCGAGGAGGAACTCGCCGGACGACCAGCCCGGCGTGGACTCGTCGGGCAGGCGGACCGGGGCGAGGAGCGACGGAAGGGCGGCCCAGAGCCGCGCGAGCGGCGGGTGGTCGGGAGCGAGCCGGACGTCGCCCGTGCGCCACTGGATCGCGCCCGCCGGAAGGTGAATCGCCTCGTCGAAGGTGAGGGAGTCGCCGAGGAGAGCCGAGACCGCGAGGGCCGCGGCGAGGGCGAAGAGAGCCGCGGCGACGGGGAGCCGCGCGGCCGGGGGAAGGAGGCCGGGCCCGGCCTCAGGCGCCCGCATGCGCCGCGTCGCCGTACGCCGGCATGCGCGCGCCGAGCGCCGAGAGACGAGCCACGATCGCCTCGCGCAGGTCGGAGAGTCCGGCGCCGCTCGCCGCCGAGATCCGCAGCCCGTCGCCGTCGAGGGACTCGGGGGACGGAAGGTCGGTCTTGTTGTACGCGAGCAGGACGCGGCGCCTCTCGACGCCCAGCTCGTCGAGAACGTCCTCGGCCACGGCGCGCTGCTCGGCGGCCGCGGCGGACGAGGCGTCCACGACGTGGACGAGGAGGTCCGCTCCCCTCACCTCGGCGAGCGTGGACTTGAAGGACGCGACGAGGTCGTGCGGGAGCTTGCGCAGGAAGCCGACGGTGTCGGCGAGCACGATCGCCCGCCCGCCCACGCCGTGGAGGCGCGCGTGCCGCGGGTCCAGCGTCGCGAAGAGCCGGTCCTCGGCGAACTCCCTCGAAGCGGTGAGCCGGTTGAACAGCGTCGTCTTGCCCGCGTTCGTGTAGCCGACGAGCGAGACCGTCGCGACGCGCTTCATCCCCTTGCGCCTGACGTCGCGCTGCGTCTCGATGCGGCGAAGCTCCTCCTTGAGCTTCGCGATCCGCATCCTCAGGCGGCGCCGGTCGAGCTCGATCTTCCGCTCGCCCGCGCCGCCGCGGAACGCGCCGCCCCCGCGCTGCTGCGCGAGTCCCTGCGACCGGCCCGCGAGGCGCGGGAGCTGGTACTGGAGACTCGCGAGCTCGACCTGCGTCATCGCTTCCCGGGACCGGGCCCGGGCGGCGAAGATCCGGAGGATGACGCCCGCCCGATCGAGGACGTTCGTCGGGAGCGCCTTCTCGAGGTTGCGCGACTGCGTGGGGGTCAGCTCGTCGTCGAAGACCGTCCACCCGGCGCCCTGTGCGCGGGCCGCCTCCGCGACCTCGTCGACCTTGCCCGAGCCGACGTACGTCGCCGGGTCCGGGCTCCGGCGCTCCTGGAGCGTCCGGGCCACGACGACGCCGCCCGCGGTGTCGACGAGCCTCTCGAGCTCGTCGAGATGGTCCTCGGCGAGGCTCCGGGGCACGTCCCGCCCGTAGACGCCGACGAGGATCGTCCGGTTCGAGTCGGGCTTTTCGACCTCCGGGACGGTTTCCTTCGGGGCTCGGGGCGGGCTCACTCGGGAAGATGCTAGCGTAAAGCCCGTGGCGAACCGCTCCCCAGGCCCCCGCGACCTGTCTCTCCTCGGAGAGCGCCTCGAGGCGCTCCGGAGGGGCTGGTCCGAGAGGAGGCTGGACTCGGACCCGCTCGCGTTCCCGCACCGCTTCGCGGACCCGGACGACCGCGAGGTCGTCGCGTTCCTCTCGGCTTCGCTCGCGTTCGGGCGGGTCGCGTCGATCCAGGCGTCGGTCGCCCGCGTCCTCGAGGCGATGGGCCCCCGGCCGTCGGAGTTTCTCGAGGGATGGGACGAGAGACCTCTCGGTGCCCTGCGCACGTTCCGGCACCGCTGGGTCTCGGGGAAGGACGTCGAGGATTTTCTTCGAATGGTCAAGAGGGCGCGGCGCGCGCACGGCTCCCTCGGCGCTCTCTTCGCGGCGGGGGACCAGGAGAGCGATGAGAAAGAAGAAGAGGAGATTTTCTTAGAAGGTAGAGAGGGGCGCCTCGCCGGCGGAGCCAATGGCGCCGCCCAGGCCGATTACGTTTCCGCCCTCTCGACCTTTCTAAGAAATCTTCGCGCCCTCTCCCGCCGCGGCTCCGTCTCCTCGCGCGGCCTCCGCTTCCTCCTGCCCTTCCCCGCCGCAGGCTCTGCCTGCAAGCGCCACCATCTCTTCCTCCGCTGGATGATCCGGGACGAAGGCTTCGACCTCGGCCTCTGGACGGGCGGGCGTTTCCCGCCCGCGCGACTGCTCCTCCCGATGGACACGCACGTCCACCGCATCGCGCGCTACCTCGGCCTCACGCGCCGGGGGGCCGCCGACCTCGCGGCCGCGCGGGAGGCGACGGGCTGGCTCCGTCGCCTGAATCCGGAGGACCCCGTCGCCTACGACTGGGCCCTCTCGCGCCTCGGCATCCTCGCCGAATGCGTCACCGAGAGGACGCGCCGCCACTGCGAGCGTTGTGCGATCCGGCCCGTCTGCCGGGCGTCGCTCGTCCCGGCCCGGGGGGTGGCCGCCGCATGACCGATTTCCTCGACCGCCGGAAGGCCCTCGGCCTCGCGGCCGCCGTCCTCGTCGGCGCCGCGCTCGCGTACGTCGCCAAGGACGCCCTGCGGCCTCCCGAAGTGCGCGCCCCGAGGGTCTCGGCGCCGGCCGCGGCGGTGACGCTCCCTCCGGGGCCCCTGCCCGTCCGGGACCGGAACGGCGGAATCCGGGACCTCGCGGCGCGGACCGGCAAGGGCCTCATCCTCCACTTCTGGGCGACGTGGTGCCCGCCCTGCCGCGAGGAAATGCCCGCGCTCGTGAAGTTCGTCCGCGACACGAAGGGCGACCCGAACGTCGAGTTCCTCGCCGTTTCGACCGACGAGGACTGGAAGGTCGTCGACGCGTGGCTCAAGGAGCGCGGAATGAGCGACCTCCCCGTCGCGCTCGACCCGAAGGGCGACACGGCCCACGCCGTCGGGACCGACAAGTTCCCCGAGACGTGGTTCATCTCGCCGACGGGGACGGTCTTCCGCCACATCGTCGGCGAGACCGACTGGAACGACCCGGCGCTCCGCGAGTTCGCCGCGGAGTTCAGCCGCTCGGCCGCCGCGCCGAGGTCCTAGTCGAGGGAGAGCGTCACGTCGGCCCTCGCGACGCCGCTCGCGGGCACCACGACGGGCTGGACCTTCTCGCCGAGGAGCTCGTGCCAGGCATGGAGGCGATACGTGCCGGGCGCGACGCCGCGGAACGCGAACCGGCCTTCCCGGTCCGTCACGGCGGCGAACGGCGAGTCCGCCACGAAGACCCAGGCGTTCATCCAGGCGTGGACGTCGCACTTGATCCTCACGACGCCGGGAGTCGTGAACCGCTCGGTGAAGCTCTGTCCCCGGACGGGAATCGCCCGGTTGAAGAGCGCGTCTCCGCCGGCGGTCGTCGCGTGGACGTTGTGGAGGACCGGGTCGGAGTTCAGGATCGTGACGGGAGCGCCCTTGCTCACGACCTGCGCGTAGGGCTCGAACGCGCAGCCTTTCTGGTCGAGGCGGAACGGGCCCTTCGGGAGCTCGCCGCCCTTGGCGCCCTCGAGCCAGACGAAGACGTTCCCGACCTCTTTCCCCCTGCCGAGGACGAGGGCCGGCGAAGGGCGGTCTGCCCGGCCGCACACGGCGACGTCCGCGATCACGGGCCGCGGGGCGAGCTTCGGGACGGGGCCGGAGAGGGTGACGACGCCGAAGACCCCGTCGTGGGCCTCCGGCTTCGTGCTTGCCGCTTCGGCGCTGGAAGATTTCCTAGAAGGTGAAGAGGGGGAGGCGCCGCTGCGCGGCGCCGCGGCCGCCATGGCGGCGAGGGCGGCAGCCAACACGGCGCGCCCCGACGCCGCCCTCTTCCCTCTTTCACTCGAAGAAAAAACCACGGTCTCCGCGGCCGAGGCGCGTGCACGAAGGCGCACGGGTCTTCCTCTCGAGGCCCTAGTGAGACCCGGCGGCGACTCGCGTCGCCGCGCTCTTGCGCGGCGACGTGGGCACCGTCAGGAAGTCGTTCCCGAGCGACCAGACGTGGTCCCTCAGCGCCTTCGTGACGCGGTCCGGGTCCCCGATGTAGGCCTTCGCCTCCGCCTCGGAGCCCCAGATCGCGACGAGCTCCCTGCGGAGGTCCGCGAACGCGGGCGTGTCGAGCGCGGGGGCGAGCGGCGAGATGCGCTTGTCGGACTTGTCGTCGACCTTCGGGAAGTTCGTCGGCATCCGCGTGCCGGGCATCCATTCGTCGGGCCTCTTGATCCAGTCCGCGATCCAGTCGTAGCGCAGTCGCGTGTGGGCGGCCGCGAGGATCGGCGCGAGGTCCGCGGGCGTCTTGCCCGCCTTGAGCGCGAGCGCGAAGGCGTCCTGCGACGTCGGGTGGCACTGGGCGCACTTGAGAGACGTGAACGTCGCCGCGCCCGCGGCGCGCGAGCGCGGGTCCAGCGACTCGACGCGCTCCTCGAACGGGTAACGCGCCTTGTCCTGGGTCGCGAAGTACGCCGTGATCGTGTTGATCTGGTCGGTCGAGAACGGGAAGGTCGGCATCCGGACCCTGAGCCACGGGCGGATCTGGCCCGTCTTCGGGCCGTGCAGGAAGGAGAACAGCCATTCGCTCTGGACCTTGGCGCCTTCGCCGCGGATGATCGGCGGGGCCATCGCGAGGTCGATCTTGTTCGCCGTCATCGCCTCGCGGATCGCGCCGCCCTTGTCCTCGAGGATGTGGCAGCCCTGGCAGTTGTAGTCCCTCACGATGCGCCGCCCGGCCTCCACGGCCCCGCGCGCCCCGACCGCCTTCGCCGTGAGGGCGTCGGACATGTCGTCCCTCTGCATCCCGAGGACGACGGCCTGAACGGCCTCGACCTCCGCCGGCGAGAGAGAGAACTGCGGCATCTTGAGCTTTTCCTGGAACGTCTTGACCTTGTCCCGGTCGAAGCTCCGCGGGTCGGCCACCTTCTGGGCCAGCCAGTCGGCGCGCGTGTGCGGGAGGTGGAGGAACCCGAAGTCGAGAAGGTGGACCGGCTTGTTTCCCCACTCGGAGAGCTCGACTCCGATCGGCTTGGCCTTTTCGAACCCCGGGATGTTGTGGCACGCGTAGCAGCCGTAGTTCGCGATGATCCTCTCGCCGACGAAGAGGTCCTTGTCGTGCGGCGACATCTTCGCGAGGTCCGCCTTCGCGTCCACGACGGAGCGCGTCTGCGTCAGGTAGTCCGTGACGAGCGCGTCGCGCTCTTTCGGGTCCGCCTGCGGCGCGTGCGAGCTCTTGAACTCGGGCTGCGTCGGCCGGCTCATCAGGTAGGCGACGAGATCCGCGATCTCGCCGTCCGAGAGCCGGAGGTTCGGCATCCGCGTCTCCGGGTTGTAGCCCTTCGGATTCCTCAGCCAGGCCGCGAGCCAGCCGGGCGTGACCTTCTCGGACAGGCCGATCAGATTCGGCCCGTGCTGGCGCCAGCCGTCCATCACGTGCCGCTCGGCCCCGGGCTCGGAGATGTGGCAGCCCTGACAGCCCACGTTCTCGAAGAGCGCCTTCCCGCGCTCCGCGTCGCCCTTCGCGGGGGAGGCGTATTCCTGCCGGGCGGACTTCTCGAAAAGGTACGCGGTCACGCCGGCGATCATCGTGTCCGTGAGGCGGTGTCCGGCCGGAGACTGGAAGTTCTCGAGATAGAAGAAGCGCGGCATCTTCGTGTTGCTGCGGAACGCGCGCGGGTTCACGAGCCAGCGCTCCGTCCACTCCGGCGTCGTCTTCGCGGCGAGGCGCGCGAGGTTCGGGCCGGGCTTCGGGAGGTCCTCGAGCCCCTTCATCGTGTGGCAGCCCCAGCAGCCGAGCGCCTCGACGAGCTTGCGTCCCTCGTCGAGCTTCGGCGCCTTCGGGTGGCCGGCGTCCTGGCGATGGCAGCGGAAGCAGCCCGCCTCGACGGCCTTCATCGGGTACATCGGGAGGTCGTCGAACTTGTCGAGCTCCCAGCCGTAGTCCTTCATCCAGCGGCCGGTTTCCGTGTCCGCCATCTCCTCGCGGTTCGCGTCCTCGTCGACCGGCATTCCCTTCTCGTCGCGCCCCTCGACGATCTGCTGCTCGAGCCTTTCGTACTCGGCGTAGTCGTTCGGCATGTGGCCGGCCCGCATGAAATCCGTCGCGCGATCGCGGCCGCCGTGGCAGGAGGTGCAGCCGAAGGTCGCGTAGGGATGCGGCGAGTTCGAGTCGACGAAGAGGTCGAGCCGCGGGTGCGTCCTCAGGACGGATTGCGGGACCTTCTGCTTGTCCTCGAAGCCGCGCTTGTCCGCCGCGAAGTGGCACGTCATGCACCGGTCGACGCGCTGGCTCCTCAGGAAGTTCACGTCGTTCGTGAGCCCGTCGAGCTGGACCTGCTGGATCTTGAGCGAGGGCGCGAGCATGTCCGCGATCGGCGCGTTGCGGACGAAGTAGAACGTGTCGCTCTGCCGCAGGGTCTTCAGTTTCGCCTGGTTCCGGTCGTAATCCGCGTCCAGCTTCTCGAGCGCGTCCTCGGCGTCCTTCTTCGTCTTCTCGAGCGCGGCGAGCGCGCCCTTCGCCTCGTCCCAGGCCTTCTTCGCGGCCTGCACGGTGACCGTGCTCTCCTCGTACGCGGACTGCAGGCGCTCGTACTCCTTGCGGTCCCGCTCGGTCGACGCGGCCTTCGGGGCCGCCTCGCGCCGCGACTCGTAGTTGTAGCGCGCCGTGTCCATCTCGGCCTTCTTGAAGCGGAAGTCCTGGTCGGCGAGGTACCACGCGCCCTCCGCCTTCCGGTTCCTCTCCTCCGCCTCGGACACCGCGGCCCGGTTGCGGCGAAGCTCGCGCGCGCCCTCGCGCTTCGCGTCGAGATACTTCTGCTCGACGTCGGGGTCGATGTTCTCGGCGGCCGCGCGCAGCGCCTCGCGGGTCCTCTTGCGGTCGTTCTCGACGAACTTCTTCTGCCAGCTCTTCCAGTCCCGCCCGTAGTCCTGCCACGTCATCCACCCGAACGCCGGGAGGACGAGGATCGACACGACCGCGAAGACCTTCGTGAGCCTCGCGATGTCGTAGTGGTGGTCGATCGGTTCGGGAGGCGGTGCTTTAGCCATGTCCGATCAGATGTTGAAGCTGAATTCCTGGATGTTGATGATGTACTTGAGGTTGAAGATCCACCTCAGGTACATCTTGATCGGCACGGCGAGCATGATGAGGAAGAGGTTCACGCCCACGAAGTACCGGACCATTCCCATCTTCTCGTAGAAGCGGCGGAAGAGCGTCTTCGACAGAAGCCCCGGCAAGGCCCCCATGTACAGCGCGACGAGGAGGATCCCGGGAAACTCGCGCTTGAGCCAGAACGCCGGGAGCGCGGTCTTCATCCACTTGACCCAGAAGATTTCCGAGACGCTCACGTTGTTCAGCGGGACGAGCTTGTTCGGGTCCCAGAACTCGTAGGGCCCGAAGAAGTTCCAGTTCGGGCCGCGCAGGAACGTCCCGAGCATGATGAGGACGACCCACAGGATGATGAAGCCGAAGCAGAACATGACGATCTCGAACTTCCGCTCGCGAAAGGAGAAGTACCCGTTCCCGCGCGGGTTCGTGTCGATGTACGGGATCGCCATGAGGCCGACGATGATGAGCGTGGGGAGGACGACGCCCGCCATCCACGGGTCGAAGTAGACGAGGAGCTCCTGGAGCCCGAGGAAATACCACGGCGCCTTCGCCGGGTTCGGCGCCGCGCCCGGATTTGCGGGCTCCTCGAGCGGGGCCTTGAGGACGATCGACCAGACGATCATCACGATCGAGCACACGACGAGCGAGACGAGCTCGATGTAGACGAGGTCCGGCCAGGAGAAGACCTTCTTGTCGCTGTCCTCCTTCTCGAGCGGCGCGAGGCCCTTCTCGAGGCGCGCGTCGTTCAGGTGCGCCTGGTACATCGCGTACCAGAAGAAGAAGCCGACGAGGCAGAGCATCCCGAGGATCGGGACGTTGTCGGGCGTCGTCGCGACGATCCGGAAGTTCGGGTCCGTGAAGCTGAACGCGAACCCGCCCGCCATCGTCGCGAAGAGGAGGAGGCCGCCCCTCTTCGTCCAGAGGGGTTTGAAGAACATCGCCGAGACGAGCCCGACCATCGACAGGCTCACCGCGATGGCGGGCGACGCGAGCCAGTTGACGAAGTTCTTGATCGCCGTCATAGCGGCCCGCTGATCCCCCCGTCCTTCCGGACACGCCAGAAGTGGACCGCCATGAGGAACGCGGCGACGAGCGGGATGAAGACGCAATGGAGGACGTAGAACCTCAGGAGAGCGTTCGCGCCGACGATCCGGCCGCCGAGGAGGCCGAAGCGCGCGTCGCTCCCCGCCGTCACGAGGTTCACGCCGTTCACGGCGATCTGCGCGGAGAAAGGCCCTTCGTTGCCGGCGAGCGGCGTCGCGCGCGCCATGTTCGACCCGACCGTGATGGCCCAGATCGCGAGCTGGTCCCACGGGAGGAGATAGCCCGTGAACGAAAGGAGGAGCGTGAGGACGAGCAGGACGACGCCCACGTTCCAGTTGAACTCCCGCGGCGGCTTGTACGAGCCCGTCATGAAGACGCGGAACATGTGGATCCACACCGCGATGACCATCGCGTGCGCGCCCCAGCGGTGCATCTCGCGCATGACGCCGAACGGGACCTGCTCCCTGAGGTCGAGCATGTCGCCGTAGGCGTACTCGATCGTGGGCCGGTAATAGAACATGAGGAGGAGGCCCGTGAACGTCAGGACGAGGAACAGGAAGAACGTCATGCCGCCCGCGCACCACGTGTACCGCATCTTGACGCCGGACTTGCGCGTCTTGACCGGGTGCAGGTGCAGGACGACGTTCCCGAGCATCGCGAGGACGCGCTTGCGGTTCGTGTTCGGGATGCCGACGCGGAAGATGGATCTCCAGATCTGCGTTTCGACGACCGTGCGCTGGAGGTGACGCCACCTTTGCCCGAGGCTCACGCCCTGTCCCTCTTACCTTCTGAGAAAATCATCATCTCTTCTTTTCTTCCTAGGCCATCTTGATGAAGGCCGCCGGATCCGACCACTGGCCCTTCTCGTAGAGGAACTTCCGCGACTTGTCGATGAAGATCTGGCCGTCGTCCGGCGAGATCGAGATCGCGGCGCGCTCGAGCGGGCGCGGCGTCGGGCCTTCGAAGTTGATGCCCGAGCGGTAGTAGCCCGAGCCGTGGCACGGGCACTTGAACTTGTTCTGGGCCGGAAGCCAGTTCGGAATGCACCCGAGATGGGTGCAGATCGTGATCAGCGCGTAGATCATCTCCGTGTTCCGCACGATCCAGATCTGGAACTTCTCCTTCCAGCGCTCGTCGACCTCGCCGACGGCGTAGTCCGACGGGTAGCCGGCCTTGAACGAGGAGGGCGGCTCGAAGAGCACGTTCGGAAAGAGGAAGCGCGCCATCGTCGTCACGAAGGCGGCGACGCCGGCGGCGAAGGCGAGCCACGCGACGGCGAGCCACGACAGGAAGCCGCGGCGGGACGGCAACGGAGCCTCAGTCGCTGTGGTGCGGGATGGAGAGGTTCCTGCCGTGACCGTGTCCGCCATGCCCTCCTCTTTCGGGGGAACGTCCGTGAAGGTCTCAAAAATAGCCGGCCGCGTCAAGATTCGCGGCCGGGAGCGCGTCAACGCGCGGACGATTCCAGGATCTTCCGGGCCTCCCGCCGGACCCGGAGCGACGGGTCCGCCTCCATCATGCGCCGCCCCAGCGACGCGGCGTCGGCATCCTTGAGGAGCACGAGGCCCCGGAGGCCGTTCAGGAGCGCGTCCTCCTGCTGCTCGGCCGAGAGGCCGGGCGTCCGACGCAGCGCCGCCCGGTCGCACATCGAGACGAGCACGCCCTTCCCGGACGCGTCGTCGAGCGACGCGAGCGCGAGGGCCGCGTTCCAGCGCACGTCCGTCACGGGATCCTCGAGGAGGCGACGGAGCGCCGGGATCGCCTCGCCGTCCTCCATGCGCCCGGCCGCGAACGCGGCCGTCTTCCTCACGCCGGGATCCCCGGACTCGAGGAGCGGCCGCACCTTCGGCGCGGACGTCGGGTCGCCGATGAGCGCGAGCGCCCACAGCGCATAAAGGCGCGTTTCGGGATCGGCGTCGTCGAGCGCGCCCTCGAGGAGCGGGACGGCCTTCGGATCGCCGAGCCGGCCGAGGACGAGCGTGAGGTACCGGCGCACGCGCGGGTCGTCCGCTCCGGCGCCCTCGAAGGCCTGCATGGCCGCGGCCGAGAACGCGGCCCTCTCGGCGGGGTCCTTCATCGCGGGCAGCTTCTTCGTGAGCTCGAAGGCGGCCTGCCACCGCTGGTTCCGGCTGCCCGTCCTCACGTCCGAGAGGAGCTCGGCGGGCGTCTTGCGGTCGACCGCGAGGGTGCCGAACAGCCAGAAGACGAACACGGCGACGCCCACGACGAACGCGGGAATCAGGAAGAACTGGACGAGGAGCCGTCCCGCGGGGGTCGCGGACGCGACGGAAGAGGAAGAGGAGGAAGATTCTTCGAATGGTTCATGGGGCGGGGCGGCCGGCGGCGTTGGATCCGTCATGGCGCCGCAGGCCGCCTCGCCGCGGCCCTCCCCTCTTCACCTTCCAGGAAAATCCTCTCTTCTCTTTTCCTCTTCTTTCTTTCTGGGAAAATCTTCTCTTCTCTTCTTTCTTCAGAGCACCGGGAGGTACTGCTTCGCCTGCGTGATCGGGTTCGGGACGTAGATGGCGTCCTTGTCGCACACGGTCTCGCAGAGGCGGCAGGAGACGCACGGCGCCGCGTCGACCTCGGCGACCTTGTAGTGGAAGTTCGGCGCGAGGGGATCGGCGACGAGGTGGATGCAGTCGAAGGGACAGATGTCGATGCAGAACTCGCAGGCGGTGCAGAGGTCCCGGTCGACGATCGCCTTGGGGATGTCCTTCGGCTTGACCTTCAGGACGAGCTCGCCGTGCTGGTCCTGGATGCACGACACGGGGCAGTAGCGCGCGCAGACGGAACAGTCGATGCACCGGTCCTGGTGGATCACGAACTTCTCGTTCTTGCCCCCCGTGATCGTGTGGGTCGGGCACTTGATCTCGCAGACACCGCACCCGATGCACGTGTCGTGGATGAAATGAGGCATCCTTCTCCCCGTGAACACCGTAGCATCCGGAGGATACGGGGGCAAGTTCGAGGGCCCGGGGGCCGGACGCCGGACCGTCGGGGCGGGAACATTCTTCCCCCGGCTGCGTTCCGTCAGGAGCCGGAGGCCATCGTGAAAGAGCTCCGTTCGGCCGTCAACGCCCTGTTCCTGTTCGCGGTCTTCCTCCTCCTCTACTCCGCCGTCGTCCCGGGCCACGCCCGCGGCAGCGTCCGGGGGCCCCGTTTCCTCAGGATGCAGGTCGAGGACACCCACGAGGCCGGACATCCGGTGAAGGTCTCGTTCTCCGTCCCTTACGGCTTCGTCACGGGAGCCCTGCGCTTCGCCTCCCTCGGCAAGGTGAGGCGCGAGCTGGACCTCCACTTCGACGAGTCCGTCGACGCGGCCGAGATCCGCACGATCGTCCAGGAGCTGAAGGACAAGCCGGACGGCACGGACGTCGTCCGCGAGCACGAACACGAGACGCTCCACGTCCGCAAGGAAGGGGAGACGGCGATGCTCGAGGTCGAAAAGCGGGACCGCCCCGAGGAGAACGTGACCTTGCGAGTTCCATGGCGCATCGTGGACGCCCTCGCGACGAGCGAGCGCGACCTCGACGTGAGCGGCCTCGTCGCCGAGCTGCGTGACGCGCGGCGCGGCGACCTCCTCGAGGTCACGGGCCCCGACGCCCACCTGAGGATCTGGATCGAGTAGGCCTCTACTCGTCCGCGAAGGGGTCGCGGCCCATGTCGACGAGGAGCTTGTCGAGCCGGTACTGGCTCGGACCGAACACGAACCGCATCTCGCCGTTCTCGCAGACGACGTCCTTGACCTGGACCGAGAGCTCCGCGGGCAGGATCCCGTTCAGGTCGACGACGACGATCCGCTCCTCGGGATAGAAGAACGCGCGCCCCGGCGGCTGCATGTCGACGATCTTCCTGACGACCCAGTTCGGGATCGGAACCCTCCGGAAGACGCGCAGGTCGGCGATCGCGAAGCCGAAGTAGCCGTCCTTCACGCGCATGTCCCGGATCTCCCCGCGGAACGCCACGGGGATTCCCTTCTTGACGCGCACCGTGATGCGCAGGCGGCCGTCCTCGGGGTCGATGACGACCTCGCGAACCTCGGGGACGTTGCGGATCGCCTGCCGGGCGAAGGTGTTCAGGGTCGTCGCGTCGATCGCGACGACGAGCCCTTCCCACCGGACCGTCAGGGCGGGCAGGTCCGGCGTCGGAGGCAGCACCGCGGGCGCAGGCACTTGGGAATCGTACGCCATTTTCAGAGCACGTAGGCGAGCGCGAAGCCGACCTGCGCGCACATGAGCATCAGGTACATGTGGGTCCAGGACGGGTGGTTCTCGGTCGTCGCGAGCTCGTCCGGGTTTCGCCGGAGGAGGCGGACCGTGTAGGTCCCCCAGGCGGCGAGGAGAATGCCGAGTCCCGTCAGGAGCCAGGGGTTGCCGGAGAGGAGGCGGCGCTCCGGAGCGCCGGGGTCCCGGACCCACGCGAGAACGACGAGAAGGAGCCACGGGAGAACGAAGAACGGCGAGATCATCGCGACGGCCTTCCGGTTCCCGTACCGGACGGGCAGCGTCTCGCAGCCGCCCGCGCGGTCGCCCTCGGCGTCCGAGAAGTCCTTCGTCGACGTGGCCCCGAGGAGGAAGAGGCCGAAGATCCCGCCGATCGCCCAAGGCTCGGCGGAGAACGCCGACGCGACGAGCGTCCAGCCCGCGACCTTCAGGAGGGTCCCGCGCGGGATCGCGATCGTGACGTTCGCCCAGACGCCGAGGCGTTTCGTGCGCCCGAACGCGGGCACGGAGTAGACGAGCGTCGCGAGAAGGCCGGAGAGGAAGAGGAAGAAGCACTGGTGCATCGGAACCGGGGCCAGGGCGCGCGCCGCGAAGCCGGGGAGCGCCGGCACGACGATCCACCACGTCGGCACCATCGCGAGGGCGTAGAAGGCTCCGGCGAGGCGCCACGCGGACGCGACGCTCGCCTCTCCGGTCACGAGCGGCCGGTCGGGCTTGTTGATCCGGTCGACCTCGAGATCCGTGATCTGGTTCAGGACGTTCGAGGCCGCGTTCAGGAGCGACGCGCAGAGCGCGCCGAGGGCGACGACCCCGAGCAGCGCGGGCGTCACGCGGTGGCCCGGATCGGGGTTGTGGACGCTTCCGAACGCGCAGACGGCGCCGGACAGGATCCCGAGGAGAGGCGGCAGGAGCGTGAAGGGCCGCGTGAGGCGGACGGCGTTCTTCAGGGTCACGCGACGGCCCCGAGGAGCGCCGCGAGGGGCGGCGCGGCCGCCGCGCCGGCGAGCGTGTTCACGAAGTTCAGGACGTGGCCGTTCGAGACGCGCCAGGGGGCGCCGGCGCGTCCGAGGAGGCTCTCGAGGATCGTCCCGAGGAAGGCGGCGAGGACGACCACGGCGGCGCCGGCGCCCGTGAAGACGAAGGCGAGGACGCCGGCCCACGCGAGAAGCGCCGCCGCCGAGAGACCCGCGAGCGTGCCCGCGACCGACACGGCGCCGTCCGTGCCGGGCGGCACGCGGCGCAGGTCCGGAAGAAGGACCGTCGGCGACGCGACCGCCTGGCCGAGCTCCGTCCCGACCGTGTCCATGAGCGCCGTCGCGAGAGCGGCCGCCGCCGAGAGCCGGAGCGCATCGCCGTGGGGTCCGAGGCCCGCGACGACCGCGCAGAACGCGGGAACGGAGACGTTCGCGAGGACGTTCGCGGCGCCCCGCCGACCGCCCCTGGCCTCCGCCTTCCCCATCGCTTCCTTGCGGGCTCTGCGGAAGCGCGTCGCGAGCGTGCCGCCGAGGAAGAAGATCCAGAGGAGCAGATAGAGCCCCGCACCGCCGAACCCGAGGACGAGAGTCCCGAGGAGCGCGCCGAGGAGGGCGCCGGACGGGCGGACGACGCGCAGCGCGGCCGCGAGCCCCGCGATCGCGACGTTGATCCCGAGGGCGGCGGCGAAGCCGAGGAGCCCGGCCGGCTCGAGCGCGTCGAGGGCCCCGGCGCGGCACGGCAGGAGGAGCGCGAGGACCGCCGCCGCGACGAGCGGCGGCAAGACGTTGTCGTCCAGCTCGGACGGCAGGCTCTCCACGGCCGCGCCGGCCAGCGCGGCGGCGAGAAGGCAGCCGAGCTCCCACCCGGACGGCACTCGGGCGGCGACGAAGCCGTAGAGAAACGCGGCGCCGAGGAAGCCGAGGATCAGGTAACCGAGAGAACCGGAGAAGGATTTCTTCGAGTTCCAGGGAAGGCGCGGCCCGCCGAGGGTGACTCCCGCGATGGTCGCGAACCCGTCCCCGAAGGCCAGGGTTCCCCAGCCGGCGGCGGCGACCGGGAGATTTCTTCGAAAGGTGATGATCAGCAGAAGCACGACCAGCGGGTACAGCGCGATCCCGACGGAGAAGCGCCTCGCCCGCTCATCCATTCGCAGAACATGCGGCGCCGCCCGGGGCAGCAGCGTGACGTTCGCGACGAGGACGACCCCCGCCGCGACCGCGGCCTGCTGCCACGTGAGAACCCGCAGGAGGAGCGCGAAGCCCGCCATCCCGACGTGCACCGCCTTGCGGAGGGCCTCCTCGCGCGGCAGCCTCGTCATGCGAACGCGCTCGGCGGGACGACGGCGCGCCTCTCGTCGAGGTAGGCCGCGAGGGCCTCGCGCCACGGGCGGGGGGTGCTCTTCGTGAGGCGCTCGTAGAGCGCCGTGTCGAGCACGGACCGCCGCGGCCGTCGCGCCGGACGCGGGAACGCCTCCGTCGGGACCGGCTTGAGCGACACCCCGGAGTGTCCGGTGAGGCGCAGCGCCTCGGCGGCGAGCTCGAACCAGGTCGCGTCTCCGAGGTTCGCGAAATGAACGATCCCCGTGACGCGACGCTCGACGAGGGCGCGGATCCCGGCGGCGAGGTCGCCCGCGAACGTCGGGCGGCCGACCTGGTCGTCCACCACGGAGAGCTCTTTCCCGCCGGCTTCGACGCGCCGGAGGATCGTGTCCACGAAGTTCACGCCGCCCGTCCCGAAGACCCACGAGGTGCGGACGACGAGCACCTCGTCGCCCTCCTCGAACGCGCGCCGCTCGCCGGCAAGCTTCCCCCGCCCGTAGGCGTTCACGGGGTCCACCGGGTCGTCCTCACGGTACGGGCGGATCCCCCTTCCGCTGAAGACGTAGTCGGTCGACACGTGGACGAGCGTCGCGCCGATCTCGCTGCAGCGGGCCGCGAGGAGCCCGACGGCGACGTGGTTCACGCGGGTGTGGTGCGGATCGGTTTCCGCCGCGTCCACGCGCGTGTCCGCGGCGGCGTTCAGGACGAGCCGGATGCCCGGCTCGAGCGCCGCGTGCACGGCGGGCACGTCCGTGATGTCGAGGGCGGCGCGCGTGAAGCGCTCGGCCGCCGGGAACTCGCGCCCGAGGGCGCGGCCCAGCATGCCGCCGGCTCCGAGGATCACCGTCTGCACGGAACGGCCAGTGTACCGGAACCCCCGCGCGGGCCGTCCTACTTGCGAAGCGGAACGGCGTAGGAGTCGCTCGAGCCGGCGGTCGCGTTGCCGTCCACGACGAGCGCGACTCCGACCACCGAGCAGCCGGGCGTGACGTTCCGGACGAGAACCGAGGCGGCGTGGACGTCCGCGGAGATCCCGAACGTGTCCTTGAGCCCGTCCTTCCGCATCGCGGTGGACGGCGGCACCGCGAAAGAGCGCGTCGACCCGAGAACGGCGCCCGAGCCGTCGTGGACCTCGGCCGCGAGCGTGCAGACGACGGCCGCCGTGTTCGCGAAGACGAGGCTCGTCCGCATCCCGGCGTCCTCGCGCACGCCGACGAAGCTGCCGGACTCGCCGGTCGCGAGAGCCTCGGTCGCAGGCGGGCCCGGCGAGACGTCGACGCCGGCTCCATACGAGCCCATCGTGCCGCCGCCCGCGGCGGAGGTCCACGTGCGCACGCCGACGGCGAGCCGGCGCGTCGACTGGAGGACGAGGGCGCCCCAGTCGTCCGTGTAGCCGAGGAGCCCGAGGACGTCCGTGTAGAGGCGCGTGCCGTTCGCGAGGACGATCTGCGGAGCGGGCTGCGGCTGGCGGGAAGGAACCGACGGGTCGCCGTCGCTCCCGTGGGTGAGGTACTGCGCGAGGAACTGCCCGTCGGCGTTCTCGAGGTTCGTGACGTAGAGGTCGCTCACGAGTCCGCCGGAGTGAACGAGGTACGGGACGAGGGTCGTGTACGCGTACGCGACGGGAACGCGGGCGAGCTCGAGCTTCAGCGTGCCGCCCGGCGGCGGGTCGATCTCACCCGTGTAGCCGTTCGGCGTCCCGATCGCGCCGACGGCGATCGTGTACGCCGCGCCGGCCTCGAGGGTGAGCGTGACCGACGACTGGAGCGAGCCCGGCGCGTCGTCGGGGGTGAAGCCGCTCTTCCCGCAGACACCGGAAACGGGCGCGAGCGCCCCGCAGGCGCCCGTGTAGACGCCGAGGATCGTGTCGTAGTCCGAAGGCGACGAGCCGAACGTGTCGATCCGGTACGTGTCGGTCACGGCGGGCGTGAACGAGAACCAGACGACCCTGGACGGCTGGACCTGACCCCCGGCCGGAAGGACGAGCTTGGAGTAGCACGGGAAAGCCGGCACGGCCTGGTCGAAGGTGATGGCCCGCGTGTCGATCCCCGGAGACGAGAACGGCAGCGACGAAGGCTCGATGACGAACGGCGTCGCGCACGAGACGGGCGCGGCGGGACCCGGTACGCCGGTCTGGGCGGCCAGCGGCGCCGCCCCGAGGACGGCCGTCGCGCCGGCGAGGGCCAGAGTCGCCACGGAAACGCCGATGGAGCGGCTTCCGTACGGTTTTTTGGACGCCAACTGAATCACTCCGCCGGGAAGTGTCCCCCCGAGCGCCGATCCCTCGTCAGGGCAGGCTGCCCGTGAAGTCGAGGAAGCTCCCGACGTTCCGCAACGTCAGAGCCACGCGGTAGTCCCGCGAGGGAACGTCTCCCGTGCGCAAATCCCGGTATTCGACGAGGATCTTGAAGCAGGAGGCCTGGAGGGTCAAGAGCGAGCGGGACTCGAGCATCTTCCCCTTCGTGAGGTCGTAGTTCGCCTCGACGTCGAAGCGGAGGCGGTGCGGAAGGACGGGGAGGCCCCCCGCGATCCGGAGCTGCGCGGAGGCGCCGGGATCGGCCTCGGCCGGGATCACGACCGGGTGGCTGTCGAAGAGAGAGAGCGCGAGCGAGCGCTCGCCGCCGCTGAGGACCGCCGTGGCGCTCGCGGCCGTCATCTGGCCGAAGTGCGAGTCGTACGTGACCCGTCCGTCGAAGTTCAGCCCCTGGGCGGCGTTCACGCGCAGGATGAAGTCCGTCGGCGACGACCTCTGCGCGACGGGGCCGGCACCGGCGGGCGTGCCCTCGCCCGGAAGCTTGAAGTAGTAGTACCGCGCGATCTCGAAGGACGCGATCTCCCGCGAGCCGCCCTTGTCTCCCTTCGCGAGAAGGGTCTGGAGGAGCGAGTAGCGGATGAAGTTCGTCGGCGTCAGCGAGTCGATCTCGTCGAAAAGAGGCGTCTCGGAGAAGTCGTCGCGGCCCGTCAGGGTCGACCACTCGACGCGCGGCTCGAGGACGTGCTTCCACTTCTTGAGCGGGCCGAGGGACCAGTCGAAGAGGCGCGAGAACGACGGCCCCGTGAGCGCGAGGTCGGTCGCGAGCGCCTCGCGCGTGTAGCGCTCCGGCAGGAGGGTCGACCCGTCCGCCGAGAGCGACATGCCGTAGGTCGTGATGCGCGGGCCCGCGGAGGCGTCGAGCGACAGCCACGGCGCGATCGAGAGCGGCGCGCTCACCTGCGGGAAGAGGTCGAAGCGGTCGTACGTGCCCGAAGGCTGGCCCGGGCCGCGGTCCACGTGGAGGAAGCCGCCCTGGGCGTCGACCTGCAGGAAGACGGACTGCCCGAAGAAAGGCGTCGGCCTCAGGCTCGCCTCGAGCGTCGGGAGGCGCTCGCTCACGACGGAGGACCCGTCGCTGAACCCGATCGCCTCCTCCCGCGAGAGACGGAAGTTGACGGCCCACGGGTCCGGGCCCCACGTCAGGAACCCTTCGCTCTTGAGCGAGCGGGTCGAGCCGAGCGCGAAGTTCCGGTTGAAGTCCTGGAAGAACGTCGGATCGGAGAAGTCCAGCCACGTCACGACGCCGCGCACCTTCGGCGCGATGTCGTCCGAGATGAGCTGGCCTTGCGTCTGCCAGCGCCAGTGGTCGACGGTCGGGTCCCAGATCGTGTAGTAAGCGCCCTGGAGCTTCGTGCCGAGGGACGGCTGCCCGCGCAGCTCGGCGCCGAGGCCGTAGTACTTCTCCGTGTAGAAGTCGCCGGAGAACGTGGCGTCCCAGGAGCGGTCGATCGCCCAGTAGTACGAGAGGCCGAAGTAGCCTCCGCGCGTCGAGTTGTAGCCGAGGCCGGGGACGAGGAAGCCCGAGGCGCGGTCGCGCAGCGCGGGCCACAGGATGTAGGGCGTCCAGAGAAGAGGCACGCCGCCGAGCGTGAACGTGGCGTTCTTCAGACGCGCGTAGTCCTCGAGGGTGACGCGCCCGCTCTTCACGATGAACTTCCAGGCGGGATCCGGCCCGTCGCATGCCGTGACGGTCCCCTCCGTGAGCGTGAAGCTCTTCGGGCCGACCTTCGCGAGCGTGGCGCCCGTGAGGTGGAGCCCGCCCTCGAGGTCGACACGGCCGTCGAGGAGGACGCCGACCTTGTCGACGAGGTCGAGGTCGAGGCGCACGCCCGTCATCCGCGAGAGGCCCTGCACGAGCGTGACGTCGCCCTCGGCGACCACCGTGCGGCGCTTCAGGCTCCCGGACACGCGGTGGGCGGTCAGCGAGATGTCCTGATACTCGACCGTGACGAACTTCCCGGGCGGCGCCTCCGCCGTGAAGAGGTCCTCGTCGACGACGGTCTGCTTGCCCTGCGGACCGCCCGGCTCCCCGGCGTCGATCCGGATCGTGACCGCTCCGCCCTGTTCGGGGAGCTTGAACTTCGGCTCCCACCCGCCCTTCTCGCGGAACCGCGCGGCGAAGGGGTCGGTGTCGAAGGAGGACTGGGAGAGAGAGAGATTTGCTCCCGAGCAGAGGGTCAGGGCCGCGCAGAACGGCGCCAGGCGAAGCAGACGGAGACGGGAGCGGATGATTCTCTGAGAAGGGTGACAAGGCCGTGCGGCGCGCCGCGGCGTCCCGGCGCGACCACAGCGCCCGGGCGCGCCGAGGGGAACAACCACCTTCGAAGAAATTTGCAGACCGTTCCCCGTGCCGAATCGTCGCACGGCGCGCACAGGAGCAATCGGCGCGCCCGTCAGACTCTCATCTCGGGCACGTCGGCCGGAACGTCCAGCGGCGGCTCGGAGGCGGCGCGGATCTCGTCGACCGTGACGCCCGGCGCGCGCTCGACCAGCGTCAGTCCGCCGCCTCTTCTCACGTCGAGGACGGCGAGGTCGGTGACGATGCGGTGGACGCACCGGCGGCCCGTGAGGGGGAGCGAGCAGCGGTTCAGGATCTTCTTTTCGCCGTTCTTCGCGACGTGCTCCATCGTGACGACGATGCGGCGCGCGGCCGCGACGAGGTCCATCGCGCCGCCCATGCCCTTCACGAGGCGGCCCGGGATCATCCAGTTCGCGATCGAGCCCTCGGCGTCGACCTGCATCGCGCCGAGGATGCAGAGGTCGATGTGGCCGCCGCGGATCATCGCGAAGGAGTCCGCCGAGGAGAAGAACGCGGCGCCGGGAATGACGGTGACGGTCTCCTTGCCCGCGTTGATGAGGTCGGGGTCGACCTCGTCCGCGGCCGGATACGGGCCCATGCCGAGGATGCCGTTCTCGGACTGGAGGACGACCTCCATCCCCTTCGGAATGAAGTTCGAGACGAGCGTCGGCATCCCGATCCCGAGATTCACGACCATTCCGTCGCGCAGCTCCTGCGCGGCGCGCCGGATGATCCCGTCGCGGTCGAGCCTCGGCATCAGCCCTTCCTCACGGTGAGCCTCTCGATGCGCTTGACGCGCGGCGCCACGACGACGCGCTGGACGAAGACGCCGGGCGTGTCGATCGCGTCGGGGTCGAGCTCCCCCGGCTGGACGAGGTGCTCCACCTCGGCGATCGTGATCCTCCCCGCGGTCGCGGCCATCGGGTTGAAGTTCCGCGCGGTCTTTCGGTAGACGAGGTTCCCGAGACGGTCGCCCTTCCACGCGGCGACGAGCGCGAAGCCCCCGACGATCCCGCGCTCGAGGACGTACTCCCGCCCGTCGAACATCTTCGTCTCCTTGCCCTCGGCGACGATCGTCCCGACGCCCGTCGGCGTGTAGAAGCCCGCGATCCCGGCGCCGCCCGCCCGCATCCTCTCGGCGAGCGTCCCCTGCGGGCAGAACTCGAGCTCGAGCTCGCCCGCGAGGTACTGGCGCTCGAACTCGGCGTTCTCGCCGACGTAGGACGAGAGCATCTTCCGGATCTTCTTCTTCCCGAGGAGGAGCCCGAGCCCCCAGTCGTCGACGCCGCAGTTGTTCGAGACGCAGGTGAGGTCCTTCACGCCCGAGGCGGCGAGCGCGAGGATGAGGTTTTCGGGGATTCCGCACAGGCCGAAGCCGCCGACGACGAGCGTCGCGCCCGACGGGATGTCCGCGACGGCCTTCGCGGCGGCTTCCGCCGGGCTCGGCCCCCGGACGACCTTGTCGATCACGGCCCGATTATCCCGTCAGAGGGCTTCGACGACCACCGCGGTCGCTTCGCCGCCCCCGATGCAGATGGACGCGAGCCCGTACCTCTTCTTCCGGGCCTTGAGGGCGTGGAGGAGCGTCGTGACGATCCGGGCGCCCGAGGCCCCGATCGGGTGGCCGAGAGCCACGGCGCCGCCGTTCACGTTCACCCTGTTCGGGTCGAGGTCGAGGTCCTTCACGAAGGCCATCGCGACCACCGCGAACGCCTCGTTGACCTCGAAGAGATCGATCGACGAGAGCGGGACCCCCGCGCGCTCGGCGGCCCTCTTCGCGGCCGCGATGGGCGCCGTCGTGAACCACTCGGGCTCCTGCGCGAAGGAGGCCTGCGCGACGATCCGCCCGACCGGCTTCGCCGCGGCGGCGGCCTTCTCGCCCGCGAGGACGAGCGCGCACGCGCCGTCGTTGATCTTCGAGGCGTTCGCCGCCGTGACCGTGCCCTCCTTCTGGAAGGCCGGCTTGAGGGATCCCATCTTCTCGAGCTTCTCCATCGGCGTCGCGAAGGGCTCCTCGTCGCGGTCGACGACCGTCGCGCCCTTCTTCCCCTCGACCGTCACGGCCGCGAACTCGGCGTTGAAGTCCCCGGACTCGTTCGCGCGGCGCGCGCGCTGGTAGCTCTCGAGCGCGAACGCGTCCTGCGCCTCGCGCGTGAAGGCGTATTTCTCGGCGCACATCTCGGCGCAGCTGCCCATGTGGATGTTCTTGTAGGGGTCCCAGAGCCCGTCCGAGATCATCGAGTCGAGGAGCTGCCCGTGGCCCATCCGGAGCCCGAGCCGCCCTTTCGGAAGGAGATACGGCGCGTTCGACATGGACTCCATGCCGCCCGCGACGACGATCTCGAACTCTCCCGTGCGGAGGGCGTTCGCGGCGTCCATGATGGCGCGCATGCCCGAGCCGCAGACCTTGTGCACCGTGATCGTGCCCGTGCCCTTCGGAAGGCCGGCACCGAGCGAGGCCTGGCGCGCGGGCGCCTGGCCCTGTCCGGCCTGCAGGACGTTTCCCATCCAGACGTGCTCGACGCGCGCCCCTGGGACCTCCGCGCGCTCGACCGCCGCCTTGATCGCGACGGCGCCGAGGGCGTGGGCGGAAAGCGTGGACAGCGTTCCGAGGAAGGAGCCGATCGGCGTGCGGGCGGCCGAGAGGATCAGAACGTCTTGGCTCATGGTGATGAACTCCGAGGCGGCGGGCGCCGCCGAAGGACGTGGATTGTAGCCGGATTGGACTTCGCCGATGCGGCCTCCTACGATGAGACGCGTGCGCGTCCTCGCGGTCGACTTCGGCGAGAAGCGGATCGGCCTCGCGGTATCGGACGAGACCGGGCGCGTCGTCGTGCCCGTCGGCGCCGTCCCGCGCGCGAGCGACGCCCGGGCCGCCGCGCTCGTCGCCCGCGCCGCGAAGGAGCGCGACGTCTCGCGCCTCGTCGTCGGCCTCCCGCGCAACCTCGACGGAAGCGAGGGGCTCGTCGCCCGCCGCGCGCGGAGCTTCGCCCGGCGGCTCGGCGAGGCGTGCGGGCTGCCCGTGGACCTCCACGGCGAGGCGTTGACCTCCGTCGCCGCGGAGGCGGCGCTCGACGAGGCGGGCATCCCGGCGCGTCGCCGCGCGCTCTCGAGGGACGCCGAAGCCGCCGCCGTGCTCCTCCGCGACTGGCTCGCCGCCCGCGCGGACGGCGCCGCGTGAGAGGACGGCCGTGACGCGCACGGCGGCGATCCACAAGCGCCACCTCTTCCCGCTTCTCTTGTGGGTCGCGCTCTTCACGGTCCTCGCGCTCGCCGTCGGCGCCGGCTTCCTTCTCTACGGCGTGAAGGCGCCCTACAAGGGCTACGCGGGCGACGAGGTCATCGTGTCGATCGCGCCGCGCACGCCGTCGGCCGCGGTCTTCACGCGCCTCGAGGAGCTCGGCGTCCTGCGCGACTGGCGCCTCGGCATGGTCGCGCTCAAGGTGCTCCATCGCGGCAAGACGCTCAAGGCCGGCGAATACCGTTTCGCGGGGCCGCGCGCCCCCGACCAGGTCGTGCTCTCCCTCGTCGCGGGGGACGTCGTGACGTACCGGATCACGGTGCCCGAGGGGTTCACCGCCGAGGAGGTCTTCTCTCTCTTCTCGTCGCAGGGCTTCGCGGCCCAGAGGGACTACGAGTTCCTCTTCACGCGCCCGGCCGAGTTCGAGGGAGTCCCCGCGGGCGCGCCGACTCTCGAGGGCTTCCTCTTCCCCGACACCTACACGGTCACGCGCTCGATGACGGCGCGGGAAATCCTCTCCACGATGACCCGTCAGTTCGCGCGCCGCCTCCCGCCGGACTTCGCCGAGAAGGCGAAGGCGCAGAACATGGGCGTCCTGGAGGCGACGACGCTCGCCTCGCTCGTGGAGAAGGAGACGGCGCTCACCGCCGAGCGCCCGATCGTCGCCGGGGTCTACCGCAACCGGCTGCGCGCCGGGATGCTCCTCCAGTGCGATCCGACGACGATCTACGCGCTGAAGCGCCTCGGGCGCTGGAAGGGCGCTCTCGCCCGCTCCGAGCTGACCGCGGACGACCCGTACAACACCTACGTCCGGGCCGGGCTGCCTCCGGGGCCCATCTGCAACCCCGGGCTCGCGTCCCTCCGCGCGGCCGTCGCTCCCGCCGAGGTGGACTTCCGCTATTTCGTCGCCGCGGGCGACGGCTCGCACGTCTTCTCGCGGGACTACGAGGACCAGCAGCGCAACGCGGCCCGCTACCACGACGCGCGCCGCGCCGCGCGCGTCGAGCGCGCGCTGCCCTGACGGGAACGCCCAGCGGCTGGTAGACTGATTTCGCATCGTTCGGGAGTCGATGAGCTCTTCGTCGCCGGGCCCCCGGCCGTTCGGTCCGTACATCCTCACGCGCGCGATCGGCACCGATGCGCTCGGTGAGGTGTGGCGCGGCGGCACCGCCGCGGGAACGCGCCTCCAGCCGTTTCTCCTGTTCCACACGTTCACCTCGGCCGCGATCGACCGGGCGGCGCTCCTCGCCGCGATGGAGACGGCCGTGCACGTCCTCGACGACGTCAAGGGCCCCGCGATCGCGCGCGGTCCCGTCCTCGGCGTCATCGACGACGCGCCCTTTCTCGCGGTCGAGTACGTGGAAGGCCGCTCCCTCGACTCCCTCTTCGCCGCGCGCGTCCTGGGCGCCGCGCTGCCCATCGAGCACGCCCTCCTGATCGCCGAGCGCCTCCTCGCGGCGCTCGAAGGGGGCGCGCCTCTCGAGCCGCCCACGGGCGCCCGGCACGGGTTCCTCGTGCCGCCGTTCGTCTGGGTGTCGAACGAGGGCGAGGCTCGCGTCCTCGGCCACGGGCTCGGCGCGGGCCTCCTCCCGGCGCTCGGCGCTCCCCGGGCGCGCCAGGCCTTCGCGCCGTACGTCGCTCCCGAGGTGCTCGCCTCCGGCAGGCCGGGCGTGTCGGGCGATCTCTACGGCGTCGGGGCGATCCTCTTCGAGGCGCTCACGGGCAAGCCCCCGATCCCGGGAGTCGCTCTCGAGGCCATCGACACGGCGACCGTCGCCGTGGACGGCGCCCCCGTTCCCGAGGACGTCCGGCGCCTCCTGCGCCGCGCTCTCCATCCGGACCCCGCGACGCGCGACCGCGACCTCGGCGTGTACCGGCGGGACCTCTCGGCGCTCCTCTACGGCGGCCCCTACGCCCCATCCACGTTCAACCTGGCCTACTTCCTCCAGAAGAACTTCGAGCGCGCGATCCAGCGCGAGAAGGCGGAGATCGCCGCCGAGGAGGAGCTCGATGCCGGGGCGATCGCCGCGGCCCGAACGGCCGCGGCCACGGAAAGGCGCCGCGTCGAATCGAGCGGCGGCGCGCGCCGGCCGGAGGCGACCGGCCCCTCCCCCCGGGTCGACTCGAGCTCGGGCTCGCGCCGCGCGCCCGTTCTTCCCCCGCCGCCCGTGCGGCCGGCGCCCGCAAAGAGCGCGCCGCCGGTGCGAATGGTCTCGGGACCGCCGCGGAAAAGGCCGCTCGGTGGCGCGCCCGTCTGGGCCGTCGCTCTCGGAGGGGCCGCCGTCCTCGCGGCGGCGGGCTACTTCGCGCTGAGGCCTTCCGCGAGGGCGCCCGCCCCGGCCCCGACGCCCGCGCCCCGGCCGACTCCGCCGCCCCCGACGCCGGTTCCGACTCCGGCGCCCGTCGTCGTCGGCAAGGACGATCCGCTCTTCCAGGCGGCCGTCCAGAAGAGGCTCGACGAGGAGCTCCGGAGGCAGGAGGCGAAGACGGCCAGGCAGCAGGATGCCGCGGCGAAAAAGAGGCAGTCCGACATCGACCAGGTCTCCGAGGAGGCCCGGAAGGCCCGCGAAGCCGAGGACGCGGCGCGCGCCGCCCGTGACCGCTCGGACCGGGAGGAGGCCGCGCGCCTCGCCCGGGAGGCGGCCGCGAAGAGGCACGAGGAGGCGAAAACCGCCGCGGCCGCCGCGCCCGAGGCCGCTCCCGTGAAGGAGGGGGACTTCGTCGACATCGACGCCTGCGACACGCCGCCGGCCCCGACGCATCAGGTCAGTCCCGTCGTCCCTCCGATGGCCCGGCAGCGGCGGGTCGCGGGCACCGTGCTCCTGCGCGTCCTCATCGACGAGCAGGGCAGGCCCGAGAAGGTCGAGATCCTCCGCGACGTGACCCCGCTCGTGGGGCTCGGCGCGGCGAGCCGCCAGGCGCTCGAGCAGTGGCGCTGGAAGCCGGCGACGAAGAACGGCGTCAAGGTCAAGACCTGGCTCGCCGTCGAGGTTCCGTTCAGGTTCTGAGGAGCGCGCCGTCCTTCCGGTCTTCAGTGCACCGGCGCGCTCGACGCGGCTGCCGGCGAGGGCGCCGGGAGCGGGAGGCCCCTGCCGCCGAGATACGTCGTGCGGAGGTACTCCTCCATGATGTTGTCGGTGAACCACGACACGTACACGCCGTCGACGTAGTACGTGGGCGTCGACCGCACGCGCAGCGCCCAGCCTTCCGTCAGGTCGGCGTTGACCCGGTCGTTCGACTTCGCCTGGAGGTAGCACGCGCGGAACTTCGCATCCGGGATCTCGTTCGCGTACGCGTAGTCGATCGCGAAGGCGTCGATCCCGGGCACGGAGAGCTCCTCCTGCTTCGCGTAGACCTGCGACTTGAAGCGGAAGAACGACTCCGGGCCCTGGAGGTCGAAGAAGCAGCGCGCCGCCGACGCCGCGCGGAAGGCCCAGGGGTGCGCGCCGGTCAACGGGAACAGCTTGACGTAGCGCTTGATCTTGAGCTCCTTGGACAGTTTCGCGACGAGCGCATCGAAATCGGCCGTCCTCTTCTTGCAGAAGCCGCACTCCATGTCGGAGTACTCGACGACGGTGACCCGGGCGTCCGGCGGACCCGTCATCGGAACGCCCTGGAGCTTGATCATCTCGCGCCGCTGTTCCGGGATGGACTTGGACCGGTCCCAGAACCGGCCGATGACGAGGATCGTTCCGTCGTCGGCCTTCACGAACGCGGACATCGGGGTCGTGCCGTAGCCGGTGTCCGACCGCACCGTGACGCCCTTCCAGTTCTTCCGGTCGGAGGAGGGGTCGAGGACGAGGCTGAAGCCGCCGACGAGGTACTGCCGGACCTTCGCTCGCATGCTCGTGAGGTCGTCGTCGGTGCGGACCGGCGCCGGGTTCTTCGCGCGCTCCTCGTCGTAGAAGATGTCGCCGATGAGGACCTTGCCCGTGTCCTCGACGAAGAGGTGGGTCTGGTCGTTCATGCGCGGATCGGCCGTGTAGGTCCGCTTCGCGAGGTAGATCCGCGTGCCGGGAATCCGGACGCTCGTGATCTCCTCGAGCGTCGTCGTCCCCGCGCCCCAGGCGAAGAGCCCTTCGATCCAGTCCTTGAGGGAGTCGCCCTTGGCGGAGGTCCCGGCCGGCTTCGGCGCCGCGGCGGGCGGCGGGGCCTGAGCGGCCTGGCACGAAAGCCCGAGGACGAAAAGGAGCGCGGAAGCCGTGCGGACGATCGTCTTCATGGAGCGGAGATTATGCGATCCCCCTCCACCGGCGAAAATCGGTCGTCACGCGGGCTCGGCGGCGAAGCGCACGAGGATCTCGCCCGCGCTGACGGGCTGCCCCGCCGCCACCGCGATTCCCGCGACGACGCCGTCCTGCGGGGACTTCACCTCGTTCTCCATCTTCATCGCCTCGAGGACGACGAGCGGCTGGCCGGCCGTCACGGCGTCCCCCGCCGCGACGAGCACGCGCAGGACGCGCCCCGGCATCGCGGCCGCGACGTGCTTGGCCCGGCGGACGGCGCGTCCGCCGGTCGCGAGCAGAGCGCGGGCCGTGAGCTCGTCGAGGAGGTCGAACTCGAACGTCACGGCGCCGATCCTCACGCGCATCCCGCCGTCGGGCGTCCTCTCGATCCGGACCTCGGCCTGGCGGCCGTCGGCCGTGACGAGGGACCACACTCCGGCTCCGAGACGCCGGGCGTTGCCCGCGTGGACGCGCCCCTCGGCCTCGATCTCGTACGCGGGCGGCGGAGCCTCGACCCTCAGGGCGACCCCGGACGGCCCGCTCCCCGGAAAGCGCGCGTGGAATCTCATCAGGAGCGCGCTCCGTGCGTGGGCCGGACCGTCCGCCACGGCGACGGCGCCGCGCCCCGCGTCTGCGGCCGCACGCCCTTCGTCTCCTCGAGCGCCTCGAGGACGGCCGCGGCGAGCGCGAGCTCCCGCAGGCCTTCCTCGGCGGCGGGCGGCTCGTAGCGGTAGGTGTCGAGGAACTGCGTCGAGACGTCGTTCACGATGAGCCGGGGGTCGCCGAGGAGCGACACGAAGAACGGCACCGAGGTCTGGATGCCCTGGATCCGGGTCTCGGCGAGCGCCCGGAGCATCCTCCGGCGCGCCTGGTCGCGGTCCACGCCCCAGGCCGTGATCTTCGCGACCATCGGGTCGTAGTCGAGTGGGACGACGTCGCCTGCCGTGAGGCCGGCGTCGACGCGAATGCCGGGGCCGCCGGGCCAGCGCAGGGCCGTGATCCGTCCCGGCGACGGGGCGAAGGCCCGGCCCGGGTCCTCGGCGTAGACGCGGCACTCGATCGCGTGCCCCCGCGCCGCGGGCTTCTCCCGGAAGGACATCGGCTCGCCGCGCGCGATCCGGATCATCTCGGCGACGAGGTCGATGCCGTAGACCACCTCCGTGACGGGATGCTCGACCTGGATGCGCGTGTTCATCTCCAGGAAGAAGAACCGTCCGTCCTTCGCGAGGAGAAACTCGACGGTCCCCGCGGAGACGTAGTCGACGGCCTTCGCGGCGGCGACGGCGACGGCTTCCATCCTCGCGCGGAGGTCGGGGGACACGGCGGCCGAAGGGCACTCCTCCAGGACCTTCTGGTGCCGGCGCTGGAGCGAGCACTCGCGCTCGCCGATCGCGAGGACGCGGCCCGTCGCGTCGCCGAGGACCTGGACCTCGATGTGTCGCGGGCTCTCGACGAAGAGCTCGGCATAGACGCGGTCGTCGGCGAAATACGACTTCGCCTCGCTCCGAGTCCTCGCGAACGCCTCGGGGACCTCGGACTCGGCGCGGACGACGCGCATCCCCTTGCCGCCGCCGCCGGCCGCCGCCTTCAGGAGGAGCGGAAAGCCGTTCTCCCGGCCGAACGCCGCGACCTCGGCGGCCGAGGCCGCGGGCGTCGTCATCCCGGGGACGACCGGGACGCCCGCGGCGAGCATCCGCTGCCGGGACTCCGTCTTGGACCCCATCGCGGCGATCGACGACGGGCGCGGGCCGACCCACGTGAGGCCGGCGTCGATCACGGCCTGCGCGAACGCGGCGTTCTCGGAGAGAAAGCCGAAGCCCGGATGGACCATCGTCGCGTCGGTCTTGCGGGCGGCGGCGATCAGCTTTTCCGCGACGAGATAGCTCTCGCGCGCCGGCGGCGGGCCGATCGCGACGGCGTGGTCCGCGAGGCGGACGTGGAGGGACCCGCGGTCGGCCTCCGAGTAGACCGCGACCGGCGAGATCCCGAGGTCGCGGCAGGCGCGGATGATCCTCACGGCGATCTCGCCGCGGTTCGCAATGAGGAGACGAGGGGCATTCATGGGAAGAAAAGAGATGAAGATTTCTTAGAAAGGGCAAGAGGGGCCGGGCGATCTTTCCTCTCATTCACAGAGGAATATTCCCGTGTTTCTTCGGCGGCATCACGTCGCGCTTGTTCGCGAGCAGGTCGAGCGCGCGGATGAGGCGCGGGCGCGTCGTGCGCGGCGCGATGACGTCGTCGACGTAGCCGCGCCGGGCGGCGACGTACGGGTTCGCGAACGCGTCCTCGTACTCGGCGATCTTCTCCCGGCGCGCGTCGGCCGGGCGTTTGGACGCCGCGAGCTCGCGGTGGTAGAGGATGTTGACGGCGCCCTCGGCGCCCATCACGGCGATCTCGGCCGTCGGCCACGCGAAGTTGAAGTCCGTCCGGATGTGCTTGGACGACATGACGCAGTACGCGCCCCCGTAGGCCTTGCGCGTGATGACGGTGAGCTTCGGGACGGTCGCCTCGGCGAACGCGTAGAGGAGCTTGGCGCCGTGCCGGATGATCCCGCCGAACTCCTGCTTGGTGCCCGGGAGGAAGCCCGGGACGTCCTCGAACGTGACGAGCGGGATGTTGAAGGCGTCGCAGAAGCGGACGAAACGCGCCCCCTTCACGGACGCGTCGATGTCGAGGACGCCGGCGAGGTGGTCGGGCTGGTTCGCCACGATCCCGACGGGCTTGCCGCCGAGGCG
>Ga0335085_10000335_pt1 | contig 138483 bp, 118 predicted proteins | sample Lox_Sample_45_FD_206712 | JGI IMG/M metagenome (GOLD analysis project Ga0335085, IMG submission 206712) | Soil microbial communities from Loxahatchee National Wildlife Refuge, Florida, United States - Lox_Sample_4.5 | ecosystem: Environmental > Terrestrial > Soil > Wetlands | place: USA...
TGAGATCGCTCTTGCTGATCAAGGTCGGGGTGCAGATCACTTCGTTCGGACCCACACGATAGGAGATGTTGCCGCCGTTGCCGTCGACGTACTGCCGCATCCACAGCTTGCGCCCCACGGCGCAGATCTCTTCTTTGATCTTCTGCGCTTCCTGCGAAGTGAACAGCGCCAGGCGGGCCGGTTCGACGCCGGAAACCGCCCCCGCGACCGCTCCGTACGCGCCGGCGGTGCTGCCGGAGGACCCCGGGGTACGGGTCGCGATGCCGCGCGCGGCCAGGGCTTCGCGCGCCGAAGGCGTGATGATGGCGCGCTCCGCCAGCACCACTTCCGTGCCCGCCTCCCTGGGCAGGTCCGCTATGTCGCTCTCAGTGATGACTTGCAGTGACGTCAGGTCGATAGTTTTCATTCGTTCCAATCCGCTCAGACTATCCGCATGCTCCCGGCTCCCGACACGATGCGCCGCTCGCGGGTAAACGTCAGCGGCGTGGTGACGCCTTCTCCCGTCGGCGTGGCGATGCTATGGCTCAGGTAGCTGGGGCCGCCGATGCCGAGCGATGCATAGCATGGCGCATTGTGCACAAACAGTGTGCAGTTCATGGCGCGGGCCATTTTAGTCACGTTTTCGAAATTGCGCGAATGGATCACGGCCGTGTGCCGGTAGCCGTGTTCGGCCTTGACCGAGGCAGCGATGGCCGCGTCCACGTCAGGCATGCGCACCATCGGGACAAACGGCATCATCTGCTCATCCTGCACGAACGGATGGTCCTCGGCGGTTTCGCCGAACAGCAGGTCGGTGCCGGCCGGGATCGTCACCCCCGCGGCGCGCGCCAGCACCGCGGTGTCTTTGCCGATGTACTCTTTGCTGGCGTGCGGGGTGCCGTCGGCATCGAAGCGGAACGCGGCGCGCGTCAGGCGGTCGATGGCCGCCCGGTCCAGCTCAAAGGCGCCCGCGCGCCGCATGGCGTCCGCGAAGCGGTCGGCCGCCTGGGCCAGCACGAAGATCTCTTTTTCCGCGATGCAGAGAATGTTGTTATCGAAGCCGGCGCCATCGATGATGGAGCGGGCGGCCAGGTCCAGATCCGCGGTTTCGTCCACCACCACCGGCGGATTGCCGGGGCCGGCGGCGATCATGCGCTTGCCGAACCGGCCGGCTGCCTTCACCACGCCCGGTCCGCCGGTCACGCACAAAAGCGGCACTCCCGGATGCGCGAAAATCTCTTCGGCGGCTTGAATTGTGGGCTCGGCCACCGTCGTCAGGACGTTGGCGATCCCCATCTCGCGCTGGATTTCCCGGTTGAAGATCTGCAAGCCGAGCGTGGTCACTCTGGCGCCGGCGGGGTGCGGGCTGAAAATCGCCGTATTCCCCGCGGCCAGGATGTTGATGGCGTTGCTCGCCAGCGTCGGGACGCAGTGGGTGGCCGGCAGCACCATGCCGATCACGCCCCAGGGCGCGTGCTCGATGATGCAGACGCCGGAAGCGTCGCTCATCGCCTGGCTGGTCATGGCTTCCGGCCCCAGCACGAAGCGGATGTTCTTCAGTTTCTGGATTTTGTGATCGACCCGGCCGAGTCTGGTCTCGGCCAGTTCAATGGGCGCCAGTTCCGCGGCGCGATCGCTGCAGATGCGTTTGATGATGTCGCACATGCGGCCGCGATCGCCCAGGCTCATGGCGGCCACCTGTTTTTGCGCGATCGCGGCCGCCTGGACCGCTTCGTTCACCGAAGGAAACACGCCATCGCCGGTCTTCGGCGCGGCGCCGTTCGACGCGCTTCCGCTGAGCGCGCCCAAGCGCGCCAGCACTTCACGGGTGATTTCGGCGATGAGTTCCTGGTTGGCCGTCATTTCGTCGCAATCAATGGGAAACGTTCATGTTATCGGCTTGTGGCACGCAGGTCAAATTGCTACCGCCGGTATGCCGGCTGAACCCGCGTGGTGGTACCCTGTTGCCCGTCGGGAGCAAATCATGAAGATTTCCGTCGGCATCTTTCTCCTCCTGTCGATATCCCTTCCCGCCGCTGACAACGGTCTGGGCCAAAAACCGTATCTCGGCTGGAGCAGTTGGAGCCTCTGCGCCAGCGCCATCCCCGGCTACGGGCGGACGTGGCTGAACGAAAAGAACGTCAAAGCCATGTCCGACGCCATGCAGCGGGAACTCCAGCGATACGGGTATACCTATATCAACGTCGATGGCGGCTGGACTCGCTCGTTCGATTCCTATGGGAGGCCCGTGGCCGACCCCGAACGCTTTCCGGGCGGAATCCGCAGCCTCGCCGATTATGTGCACGCCAAGGGGCAAAAGCTCGGTCTGCATTACGTAGCGGGCCTTTATCCCGCGGTCTATGATGCCAATCCGCCCATTGAAGGAACCCCCTATCACGCGCGCGACATTGTGTATCAGCCGCTCACTAAAACTACCGGATGGAAGCGCAACTACGCCATCAACTGGTCGCATCCGGGGGCACAGGCCTATATCGATTCCATCGCCCGCCAGTTCGCCGCCTGGCAGATCGATTTCCTGAAGGTCGATGGCGTTACGCCGGATATTCCGCAGGCGCCCGCGGAGTCGCCTACCGATAACCGTGGAGACGTGGCTGCGTGGTCGCAGGCGCTGATCAAAACCGGCCGGCCCATCTGGTTCACGCTGTCCTGGTATTTGAATCCCGCCGACGGCTCCTATTGGCGCCGCTACGCCAACGCTTTCCGCGCCAACGGCGACGTGGAGTGGGCCAACCACAACACCCTGGTCAGTTGGACTGAGCCGTATTTCGGCCTGCGGGCGCGCTGGCTCGATACCACGCAGGCGCGGCCGCAATGGCACAACGGACCCGACAGGACCATGGAACAATGGCTCCCCTACATCGGCAACGGTTCCTGGGCGGATATGGATTCGCTGGATGTCGGCAACGGGGAAATGGATGGCCTTACCGAGAACGAACGGCACAGCTACATGACCCTGTGGGCGATTCTCTCCTCGCCGCTGTATACAGGCGACGATCTGACCAGGCTTGACGCCTTCGGGCGCTCCCTGCTGACGAATACCGAGGTTTTGGCGGTCAACCAGGAGGGACTGGTTCCGAAGGCAAAAGACGCGGCCACGAAGAATCCCGTGTGGTGGTCGAAGAATCCCGACGGCTCCTACAACGTGGCGCTGTTCAATCTCAACGATTCGCCTTCCAAAACCGCCATCGCATTTCGCGAACTGGGTTTCACCGGTGAGGCGCGACTCCGTGACCTGTGGGCGAAGGCGGACATGGGCTCCCGCAACGGCGGCTACAGCGCCGATCTCGCGCCGCATGCCTGCCGGTTCCTGCGGGTGACACCGGAAAAGGGAAAGCAGTAATCTCGAAGAGCAACCATGCGCACAATATCTGTTGCTTCGGCAACCCTCCTGCTTGTCACGGCCGCCGCTGCGCAGACCGGCGGCTACAAAATCATCGGCGCCGGCATCACGGGGGCCAGCCAGCTGCAGCCCGGCGCGGGAGCGCAATCCAAGCTGTCGCTGGAATCGTCCGACGCCCGGCTCGTCACGGCGTTCGACTGGGCGAAGCGCCAGGCCCGCGCGTATGCCCGCGACGACGACCCGGTCGGCCCGTGGTACGAAGGGGGCGAGCCGGGACGCGAGTCGTTCTGCATGCGCGATATCTCTCGGGAAGCCATGGGCGGGCACGCGCTCGGCCTGGCGAAACACACTCGCAATATGTTCCATCGCTTCGCGGAGAATATTTCCGAATCCCGGGATTTTTGCACGTATTGGGGTATGACCCGCATGAACCAGCCGCGGCGCGTCGATTACGAAGACGATGGCCACTTCTGGTACTGCCTGCCGGCCAATTTCGACGTGCTCGACGCCTGCTACCGCATGTTCCTATGGTCCGGCGACCCGGCCTACGTGGAAGATCCGGTCTTCCTCAACTTCTATGACCGCACCGTGAAGGATTACGTAAAACGCTGGGACCTGGGCGTCGATTCCATGATGCAGCGGCCGCGTCTGTTGAATGTCCGCGGCCTCTTCGACCCCGCCGACAAGTTCCAGCCCAACCGCGGCATTCCGGGCTACGACGAGCAGACAAAAGGCTACGTTCTGGGGGCGGACGTGGTGGCGACCGAGTACGCCGCCTTCCTGGCATACGCCTACTTCCAGGAGTTTCGCGGCGACAACGAGACGGCGCAGACATTTCTCAAGAAGGCGGCCGCCGTGCGCGCGCTCATCAACAACGCCTGGTGGAATGAGAAGGACGGCTCCTTCTACGCGCGCGTCAACCAGAACCACAAGCTCGAAGGCCGCGGCGGTGCGGTGTTTCTATTGCACGATGCGGTCGACGATGGCGCCCGCCTCAAAGGCGCGCTGCAGAACGTCGGCGATGGACGCACCAGCGCCGCGATTCTGTACCGCTACGGAGACGCCGACGCCGGCTACGCACAGTTGATGAACACTGCGTTCGGCCCCGGTGTGCGGCGCGAATATCCGGAGGTTTCGTTTTCGTGGGTCGGGGCCTTCGTCAACGGCCTCATGGGCATTACGCTGGAGGCGCCTTCGCCCGCCGACGCCTGGAGCAAGGGGTATTGGGTAGATAAAGTGGTCCGCACGCTCCCCGGCCTGGGAACCAAGGTCGGCTGGGCGGAACTGCGCAACCTCCCTGTGCGAGCGAATGAGATTGCGGTGCGACACGATGGCGTGCGCAAAACCACCATGACCAACCAGTCCGGCCCGGCGTTCCTCTGGCAGGCGACGTTCGCCGGCTCGCACGAGACGCTGCTCGTGAACGGCCAGCCCATGAAAGCGCTGGTAGAACCGTGGACGCTCGGGCGTACTGTCTCGTCGGTCCGGGTGACGTTGGGAGCCGGCGGCGCAGTCACCGTGGAAGTGCCGTAGACGCTACTGAATCTGTACTAACCCTTGCGGCTCTTCGCGCACCGCGTTGGGCGCCAGGTCCTGCTTCCCGCGCCAGAAATCGATGTACGAAATCTGGTGCACGCAGGCCACGGTGCAGCGCGGGGCGCAGCTTTTCGCGGTGCGGTACTCGCGGCGGATGTCTTCGATCGTGTATTCCATGAGCGGCTTGCCGGGATAGCCGCGCTGCTGCGAGCAGTAGTGCACCAGGCCGTCCTCGCAGATGTAGAGATAGCGCGAGCCGGCGCGGCAGCGCCAGTCGTTCTCTTTGCCGTGCGCGATATTGTCCTGGAAATAGTTGACGCGCGCGTAGCTGCTTTTCTCCATGGCGCGCATGGCGGCATATACTTCGCGCTCGGTATCGCCCAGCGGCTGCAACTGGCCGTCGCCATCGTGAATGATCCCTACCGTGGACGTGAATCCCAGCGCGACCGCTCTCCGCCCCACTGTCAGCGCGTCTTCGGGAGTGCGAATGCCGCCGCCTACCACGGAGTTGATGTTGACGTGAAACTCGGCGTGCTCCGCCAGGAGCTGCAGCTTCTTGTCGAGCACCTTCAGGCTCTTTTTCGAGACCTCGTCGGGCATCACGTTGTCAATCGAAATCTGCAGATGGTCCAGGCCGGCGCGGTTGAGCCGCTGGATGCGCTCGGCGGTCAGCAGATACCCGTTGGTGATCATGCCGGCGATCATGCCGCGGCGGCGGATGCGCTGGACGATGAGATCGAGTTCGGGATGCAGCAGGGGTTCGCCGCCGGAAATCGTGACGATGTTCGTGCCCAGCTCCGCCAGCCGGTCCAGGCGCTGGTACATGATATCGAGCGGCACCGGCTTGGAAACATCGTCGTACTCGTTGCAGTATTTGCACGAGAGATTGCAGCGGCGCATGGGGATGACATGCGCCAGCACAGGGTGGGCGGTCGACGCCAGCCCCTTGAGGATCATGCGGATCTCTCGGGCGCGGCGGGACGCGGCTCTCCAGGTGCGGCGCAGTTTTCGAGTTTCCCTCATACCGACAAAGTGGTTATATTACAACACAATAAGGCATTTGTACCCAATGAGTTCGGGGTAATTGGAAATTTCCGGGGGTTGAACGGTTGTATGCCTCATCCGAGGCGGCGGCTGGCAATCGCCGCGCCAATCATGGCGATGTCGTGGCTGGTGCCCACGATCTCGAAATACGTGCCTTGCAGTGAACTCATTTTCACCATATCCTGCAGGTTCATGTTGAGCAGCGAGAGGTCCACGAAATCGGCGTTGGCGCCGGCGATGTAGAAGCGCCCCGGGCCATCCAGGTGAATGATGCCGGCAGTGGCGGCGGCCAGCGCGCGGTGCCAGCGCTTGACGAAGGTCAGAGCGCGCTCGTCGCCGTGCCGCGCGGCGGCGAAAATCTCCTCCGGTTCCATATCCAGAAACCGCAGCCGCATCGCGCGGTTCCCCACAATTCCTTCCAGGTGGCCCTGGCCGCCGCAGCCGCAGTAGTTCTCTTTGGGGTCGAGCGAGACCACCATGTGGCCGCCTTCCCAGGCGCCGTCGGCGATGGGATAGTGGCCCAGCCCTACGCCGTCGCCCAGATTCCAGACGCGGACGAGGCTTTCCATGGAACCGCGCGTAGCCGCGATGCCCGCTGCCATGGCGTCGGCATCGTTCATGGCGCAGACCGGCACCCGGATGCCCCGTACCGCCAGCGCGGCGGCGAGCTTTTCCTCGATGCGCAGGCCTTTCAGCTGGCCGAGGTTGGGGGATTCTTCGATCAGCCCGTCGCGGACAATTCCGGGAAGCCCCGCGCCCACCGATTCGATCGCGCCCTCCGCATGCAGAGCGGCGATGGTTTCCGTCATGTGGCCGATGATTTCTTCGGCCGGGACGGATTTCAGGTCCACATCGTGGCCGGGTTCGGGAAACATGCGAACCGGCCCCAGTTCGTTTTCGTCCACCACTCCGGCCCAGATGTATCGCGTGGCCAGTACCCCGATCCTGCGCGCCATTTAGAACCTCATCAGCTTGTTGATTCCGTTAAACGCCGCCTGTTTATAGCATTCAGCCAGCGTGGGGTAGTTGAAGACTGTTTCCACGAAGTAATCCACCGTGCCTTTCAGCACCAGCACCGCCTGGCCGATGTGCAGCAGTTCGGATGCGCCTTCGCCGATAATGTGCACGCCCAGGATATCGCGCGTCTCGCGATGGAAGATCAGCTTGAGCCGCCCGGTGGTATCGCCGCGAATCTGCCCGCGCGCGGTTTCGCGGTAGTAAGCCACGCCCACTTCGTACGGCACGTCCTCCTCGGTCAACTGCTCCTCGGTTTTGCCGATGAACGAAATTTCGGGGATGGTATATATTCCGTACGGATAGTTCGCCGGGTTGGATTGAATTTTCAGCCCGCAGGCATTTGCCGCGGCGAGGCGCCCCTGCTCCATGGAAACCGAAGCCAGGCTGGGAAAGCCGATCACGTCGCCCACCGCGAAGATGTTCGGCACCTTGGTGCGGTAGTCGGCATCCACGGCGATGCGGCCGCGATTGTCGGCGGCCAGCCCCGCGGCCGGAAGGTTCAGTTCATCCACGTTGCCCTGCCGCCCCACGGCGTAGAGCAGGGCATCGCCGGCGATGCGCTTGTTGCTTTTCAGGTTCGCCACCACGCCGCCATCCGGCGTCTCCTCCACGCTCGCCACCTCTTCGTTGAGCCGCATGGTGACGCGGTGGTCCCGCAGATGGTAGCTGAGCGCCTCGACGATTTCGCTGTCGGCGAACTCCAGCAGCCGCGGCCGCTTCTCCACCAGGATCACGCGCACCCCGAGAATCGCAAACATGCACGCGTATTCCACGCCGATCACGCCGCCGCCCACCACGATCAGCGTCTTCGGAATGTCGGGGATCTGCAGAATCTGGTCGCTGTTGACGATGTTCCTGCCGTTGATGGGCACCGTGGGCGAGCAGGCGGGCTTGGTGCCTGTAGCCACGATGACGGTGGGCGCCTCCAGAGTGTCCTGGCCGCGCGAGTTTTCCACGCGCACATGAGTAGGGTCCACGAAGCTCGCTTTGGCGAACAACACTTCCACTCCGTTGCGCGAAAGCTGCGCCTGCGTCACGTCGACTTCGGTCTTGATCACCTGGTTCACGCGGAAGCCCAGGTCCGCCATGGTGATCTTGTCCTTGACGTGATAGTTGACGCCGTAGATGCCCTGAAACTGGAAGCCGGAGAGATGCATCACGGCCTCGCGCATGGTTTTGCTGGGAATGGTTCCGGTGTTGATGCAGACGCCGCCGATCATTTCCCGCTGCTCGACGATGGCGACGCGGCGGCCGCACTTGGAACCCTGAATGGCGGCGCGCTGTCCGGCCGGGCCGGAGCCGATGACGATAAGGTCGAAGGTACGCATGGGGGGAAAGACGCTGCTGCCCTCGAGCCGCGGCCCCGAACGGGAACCGCGGCCCTGAGCGGCGCGGTTTTACTTCTGGTTGAACCGGTTTTCGACTTCCGGCCAGTTGACCACGTTCCACCACGCGGCCAGATAATCCGGACGGCGGTTCTGATATTTCAGGTAATACGCGTGTTCCCAGACGTCCACCCCCATGATGGGATACTTGCCATCCATCACCGGGCTGTCCTGGTTGGCGGTGGAGATGATTTCGAGCTTGCCGGCGCTGCGCACCAGCCATGCCCAGCCGGAGCCGAAGCGCGTGGCGCCCGCCGCGTTCATTTTCTCCTTGAAGGAATCGAAGCTGCCGAATGTGCTGGTGATGGCCTGCGCTACGTTGCCCACCGGCGCGCCGCCCGCGTTCGGCGCCATGATCTTCCAGAACATCGAGTGATTGATGTGGCCGCCGCCGTTATTGCGTACGGCGGTGCGGATGTTCTCCGGCACGATCGCGCAGTTGTTCGCCAGCAGCTCCTCGACCGTCTTGCTCTGCAGATCCGGCGCCGATTCCAGCGCCTTATTCAGATTGTTGACATACGCACCGTGGTGCTTCCCGTGGTGAATCTCCATGGTCATCTTGTCGATGTGCGGCTCCAGTGCGTCGGGAGCGTACGGCAGCGGCGGAAGTGTGAATGGCATATCAGCTCTCCTCTCTTGTCTCTCTCTCAAATGCATCGGCGAGCCGGAACATCGTGGACTCGTCGAAATGACCCGTCAGAATCTGCATCCCTACCGGCAGCCCTTCGGCGGTCTCTCCGCACGGAACACTCATGCACGGAATCCCTGCCAGGCTGCCGGTGATCGTATATATGTCCGAAAGATACATCGCTACGGGATCGTCCACCTTCTCCCCGAGTTGGAATGCGGGGAACGGCGAAACGGGCGCGGCAATTGCGTCTACCTCGCCGAAGGCGCCGGCGAAATCGCGGGCAATCAGCGACCGCACTTTCTGCGCCTTCAAATAGTATGCGTCATAATAGCCCGCGCTCAACACATAAGTTCCCAGCATAATGCGCCGCTTGCATTCCGCGCCGAACCCCTCCCCGCGTGTGTTCCGGTACATTTCCGAAAGCGTCTCGGAATGCTGCGAGCGCGTGGTGTAGCGCACGCCGTCGTAGCGCGCGAGATTCGAACTGGCTTCCGCGGTGGCGATCACGTAATAACAGGCGATGGCGAATTCGGTGGCCGGCAGGCTGATCTCGCGCACTTCGCACCCGAGTGACCGGAACCGTTCGATGCCGCGCGCGAAAATCTCCGCCGTCTCCCCGGTCAAGTCCTTTAGATACTCGCGAGGCACTCCAAGCTTCAACCCTTTTACGCTGCCGCCGAGCAGCGCCGGATAATCCGGCACCGGCGCCTCCGCCGATGTGGAATCGCAAGGGTCGCGCCCGGCGATGATGCGCAGCACCGTCGCCGCATCCTTCACCGAGCGCGCGAACGGGCCGATGTGATCGAGCGAACTGGCAAACGCCGTCAGTCCGTAGCGCGAGACGCGGCCGTACGTGGGAGTGACCCCGACCACACCGCAAAACGATGCCGGCTGGCGCACCGAACCGCCGGTATCGGAGCCGAGCGCGACCACCGCCGTCCCCTGCGCCACCGCCGCCGCCGAACCGCCGCTCGATCCGCCCGGCACACGGTCGGGCGCACGCGGATTGCGCACCGGCCCGAAGGCCGAATTTTCGTTCGACGAACCCATGGCGAATTCGTCGCAATTGGTTTTCCCCAGAATCACTCCGCCCGCCGCTTCGAGGCGCTCAATGGCCGTGGCGTCGTAAGGAGGAATGTAGTGCTCGAGCAGGCGCGAAGCGCAGGTAGTGCGCACCCCCTTGGTGAGAATCACGTCCTTCACCGCGATCGGCACACCCGCCAGCGCGCCCGGATCTTCGCCGCGCGCGATCCGCTCATCCACGCGCCCCGCCGCGGCCAGCGCCCGCTCCGGAGAAAAATGCAGATAGGCATTGGTCGCCGGATTCTCCGTCTCCGCGAACCGCAGCGCCTCCGCCGTCAACTCCGCCGCCGAAAACCGCTTCTGCAGCAGTCCTTCGTGGATAGAATCGATTGTCTGTGCGGAGATCTCCATAGGATTATGATTCAGCCGCCGAGGAACGCCGAGGAACGCCGATAGGCGCAAGACCGACTCTCATCCGCGTTCCTCTGCGTTCCTCTGCGGCCATTCTTACTTTTCAATAACCAGCGGAACCTTGAAATACCCGGCCCCCGCCAGAGGCGCGTTCGCCATCGCGGCCTCGTTTCCCAATGGCTCCACGGGAACATCCTCGCGCAGGGTGGCATCCTCCCTAGCTTCGTACAGAACCTGCGCCATCGGCGCGACACCTTCCGTATCCGCGAGGTTGAGTTTTTCGAAATGTTCCAGAATGCCGTTGAGGTCCGCCTGAAACCGCGGGATCTCCGTTTCGCTCAAATTGAGATTCGCCAGGGCGGCGACGTAGCGAACTTCCTTCTCCGTGATCTTCACGCCAGTGCCCTTGCCCGCGATGCTTTGTAGATGGTGCGCAGAACGGGATCCTCAATGGCGCTGGCTTCATCGGCGAAAAGACCCGGCATGGAGCGGCCCGCCCTCTGCGGCTCGCGCCGGCGGGGAACCACGCGGAACTCGAGATCCTCCACCAGGCCGGCTCCCAGGTGTTTGGCGAGATTCCGCAAAATGAACTGCGAAAGCGATAGCAACTGCCGCTGCCAGGTGGCGTCTTCCACCTCGACCACCAGGCGCGTACGCACCAGTTTGACGGCGCGTGTGTGCGAGGCGATTTTTCCGCCGACGGCGCCGCGCCACGCCGCACAGGCGAGTTCATCGGCGCCGATCGCTCCGCCGGGCACTTGCCAGCTTCGGATGACCTTGCTTACGCGTTCCATGTGGGCGGTGGGGCTATTTTAGCACGGTGGTGGCGCCCGCCTCCGCATTTTTGGAACGTCCGCGGGCGCTGCGCGCTGCGATCGAAAACCGCAAAAGTTCGGATTCGTCCTCCAGAAACGTCAGTTGGCCGCGTGCCGCGCGCTGCAGGTCCCGGTCGGCGAAAACCGCATGCATCACGCCTCTTTCGCGGTCCGCCAGGCCGAGCAGATGGCCGATTTCGTGCGCCACTACACTGCCCAGTGCCACTGCCGGATGCACGCCGGCGCGATGCGCCGCATCTCTTACGTTGGCGAAGAAGACGGTTGCCTCCGTTCCCAGGACGCGGTCGACCTGTAGCGCGATTCCTAACCCGTTGTCTTTGGCCCGCGTTTGGATCACCAGGATTTTCATCCCTTCGTCCCCGTTGCACAGATCGTCCGGCGCGTCCTGGGGGCAGGGAAGCCAGTTGAACGCCAGACCGGCTCGGCCGAAGATGCGGCTGGCAATCTGCACCGCTTCGCGAATGGTCCCGGAACCGACGCTCCGCGGATAGAACAGCCGAACTGGAAGCCCCGTAACTTCGCCACCCGGCGCGGCGGCCAGCGGAATCGCAATCAGCGCCAGCCAAAGTGTACGCGTCTTCACACTTTGGATCGTATTGTATGCTCATGGCCTCTCCGATACAAGGGAAATCATGAATTGCGAGGCGGCTTATGATGAAAGGAAGGCATGAGATCGCAACGGGTAGCCTTGGCATTGGCGGCCTTCGTTCTGGCCGCTGCGGCGCAAATCCGGCCCGACGAGCCGGTGACCGTCACGGTGACCAACGACAACACGGGCTCGGCGCTGCTCACCGTACGCAATCTCGGCAAAAGCGACCTTACCGGTTTCTTGTACCTTTACACGCTCTATCGCGACCCCGCCGGTCCGGCTAACTTCGCTGCCACCGGCTACTACGACTCTCTCACCGATCCGCAATTCGCGCGGCCGATTCCCGCCGGGCAGGAAGTGACGCTGCCCTACCGCATTGGCGGCAACGGTTATTTCGCGAAAGTCGCGGTGGGCGCAGGCGTCTTCGCCGATGGCAGCACCTTTGGCGAGCGCGTCACCGTGCAGCACATCCTCGACCGCAGAAACTTCATGCTGGTAAGTCTGAAAAAGTCCATTTCCGAATTGCAGCAGGCGAGCGCGGATAAGTTAACGCGCGAACAGATTGTCAATAACTTCACGCGTGAGTTGAACGAAGAAGCGAGCCTCGGGCTGGATCCCGAAATGACCAACTCCATTCAGATGGTGCGCGGACAGGTAATCGCCATGATGCGCAATTCGCGCATGGCGGACGGCAACCCGATTCCCGTGCAGCAGACCATCGACCAGTTACTGCAGGATTTCGGAAAGAGGCGGGATCTCCTCGTAAAAGCCAAACCCGCCCACGAATGACGCGATTTTTCCCGAAATGTGGAAAAATCTGTGGAAAACCGGAGAATTTTGTTGACAAGTTCCATAGCCCCGCCGTACGCTTGAGATACGGAGTACTAGTCTCGTGTGTCTCCGGGACACGTATTTTTCCGGAGCGCCGGAGTAGAGGCGAGTTACTGCACAAGTAAAGCGCTTCTCACTGAAGATCTCAATAACTAGGCGACATAAGCAGTAGGGTAGTGTGTCCCCTTGTGGCTTGAGTCCGTGGACAATTCCCGTAACTTTTGAGGTTAGTCTATCCATGGGAAGTCAACCCGGCCACTTAGTAACTACAATTCCATCTCCGACAATTCTCTCGATCAGCCCTGTCGAAACGGATCACGAGTCACTGCGGGAAATCGCCATTCAGTCGAACTGGAGAGTGTTGACGGCCGACCGCCTGCCCGCTGCCAGAGCGTTACTGCAGATTCACGACATCGGGTTGGTCCTCTGTGATTGCGAACTGCAGCCGGGAAGCTGGAAAGACGTCCTGGAACAGTTCGTCGGCCTTCCTCATCCTCCTTCCCTGATCGTGACATCCAGGTTCGCCGATGACCGCTTGTGGGCGGAAGCCCTCAGCCTCGGCGCTTGGGACGTGCTTGCGAAGCCCTTGAATCGCAGCGAGCTCGTCCGCAGCGTGAATGCCGTCTGGCGGCATCGGCACGATCGTTGCGCCGCGCCCGTCGCTCTTCTCAGGTCGGCAAACTAACAATCGGGCGGTCCGCGGCTGCACCGGCACTTACAAAGGTAGTATCCTGAGCGATCTCCCGGAACCATTACCGATAAACATCCGCCTATACCGATAAAAGCCGGGAGTCCGGTGTTCGCCTGGTCACCAAAGACAAGTTTGTATTTGGATTGAACAAATTGCATTGTGGAAAAAACCGTGGAAAAAGTGAGAAAAATTCTTGACACAGTTTGTGATCCGGATTTACTCTTAGGACATATATAGCATTAGCTATAGCATCTCAGTGTTACCTGTTAGCTTCGGCCAAGACGTCTCCGGAGTTCTCAGAGTGGAAGTCGATTTACTGCGAAGGTGAACGCTTCTAACTCCCGGTTATAACAACCCGAGCCGCAGAGAGAGTAGAGCGCATCTATGTCCTCCGCCGCTTCGACTCTTGGAAAGTGCAGTAAGTGGAGGTAACTTCCATGCGAAATCGACCGGGGATCGCAAGCAATACAGCCCAGTCCTTAACCGTTCTTTCAATCAGTCCCATCGAACAGGATCACTGCAGCCTGCAGGAGATCATGGGCCACTCGTCGTGGCGAACCTTCACCGCCCGCCATCTGGCGGGCGCCCGGGACCTGATTCGCTATGAGGACATCGCGGTCGTTCTCTGCGAGCAGCATCTCGGGCACGGAAGCTGGATTGACGTTCTGGACCACTGCAATGAACTTCCTCAACCTCCTTCCGTCGTGGTCACGTCCCGCCTGGCTGATGATCGTCTCTGGGCCGAAGCCCTCAATCTGGGCGCCTGGGACGTGCTGGCCAAGCCTTTCGATCGCAATGAAGTGCTGCGCAGTGTGAAAGCCGCCTGGCAGCATTGGTTCGACCATGGGAAGATGCCCCTGGCCTTGATGAAATCGGCGAGCTAAGATCGCGCTCACTGAGAAAACCACGCCCGCCGGGCGAACCCTCCGCTGCCAACCGTACGGCTGCTCGGGGTTTCTCCGCCACCGGAATTCACCTGCCCGCGACGAGACCGCACCGCAGTAGAAATCACTTCTGCCACTGAAAATGTGGGAGTATAATCGCCTCACGAAAGGGGAACCTATGTTGATTAGGCGAACGATTCTCCCCATTCTCCTGGCGGCCGGCGCTGCGATCGCTGCCGAACCGCCCTACGCCGGCAGGTGGAAAATGAATCCCGAAAAAAGCAACCTCGCCGGCACGACCGTGACCTACACCCAGCTTCCCTCCGGGGAAATGCAGTTCTCGGGCGAAGGTGTTACCTTCCGTTTCAAGATCGATGGCAACGATTACCCCGATGGCATGGGCGACACCGGCGCGTGGACGTCCACAGGCGACAAAAGCTGGCAGACCGTCTGGAAGTTGAACGGCAAGACCCTCTCCACCGACGCCGTCACGCTCTCCGACGACGGCAACACACTTATCATTCAGACCACCGGCACCAAGCCGAATGGCGAGCAGATCAACGACACCTCAACCTACCATCGCGTTTCCGGAGGACCGGGACTCGCCGGCAAATGGAAGAGCGAAACCTACAAATCGGCCAGCCCCAACACCCTGGAGTTTACTCCCTCCGGCGAGAATGGGCTGGTGTTCAAGATGGTCGAGATGGACTTGACGTGCGAGTCCAAACTGGACGGCAAGGATTATCCTTGCAGCGGCCCCAGCCTCGGCCCCGGCTGGAGCATCATGCTGACCAAGTCCGGTGGGCGCACTCTCAACATGACCGTCAATAAGGATGGCAAGCCGTTCTATAAGTACATATTCACGACGGCAGCCGACGGCAAAACCATGACCGAGACCGGCGGCCCCACCGCCACTAAGGAAAAAACCAAAATCATCCTCGAGAAGCAGTAGCGCCTCCGTGGGGCGGGCTCCCTGCTCGCAGCCGCCTTTCCCGCGGCATTCGCGGGTGAGCCCGTCCCTACTCGAACCGGATCTTTTTCAGGTCCGCCGCCGGTTTCGGAAATTTCAGCTTCATGTCCTCCAGCGTGTGCAGCATGATTTCCGAAACGGCCAGGTTGCGAAACCACTTCTTATTCGAAGGAATCACGTACCACGGCGCATCGCCGGTGCTGCACCGCCGGAGCGCCTCCTCATAGGCGGCGATGTAGTCATCCCAGTATTCGCGCTCTTTCATGTCGGCGGGCGAAAACTTCCAGTTCTTGCTTTTGTCTTTCAAGCGCGCGTCGAACCGGCGCGCCTGCTCGTCTTTGCTGATATAGAGCATGAACTTGAGAATGTGGGTGTGGTTGTTCGTGAGCATGCGCTCGAAATCGTTGATCTGCGCGTAACGCTTCTCCCATACGGGCTTCGGAACCAGGTTGTGCACCCGCGCCACCAGCACGTCTTCATAGTGCGAGCGGTTGAAGATGCCGATTTTGCCGCATTCCGGCGCGGCACTGTGGATGCGCCACAGATAGTCGTGGCGCTTTTCCGCTCCTTCCGGCACTTTGAACGGCGTCACCGTGACGCCTTGCGGGTTCATGCCGCTCATGACGTGCGTGATGGTGCCGTCCTTGCCCGCGGCATCGATGCCCTGCAGCACCACCAGCAGGGCGCGCCGTCCCTCGGCGTACAGCAGGTATTGCTGCAGCCGCATCCGCTCGCAGTTCCCGCTCAAGCGGTCGATCGCATCCTGTTTCTTATATCCGTGCGTCTGGTCGGGGTCGATATCGTTCAGCCGCACGCGCCGGCCGGGCGCAATCGCCAGTTGCTTTGTGAGATGACTCATTCCGGCATCATTCTACACTGGTATGGTGCTGGTGCTTGCCTCCAAATCCCCGCGCCGCGCCGAAATCCTCCGGCAGGCGGGAATTCCCTTCATAGTTCGCGCCGTAGAAGTGGACGAAACGCCACAGGATGCCGAGTCCCCCGAGAAATACGTCCGGCGCCTTGCCGAAACCAAGGTTCGCGCGGTCCCCTCCGCGCCCGGCGAAGCGGTACTGGGAGCCGATACCACCGTGGTGATCGATGGCCAAATGCTCGCCAAGCCCGCCGATGAGCCCGACGCCCGCCGTATGCTGCGCCTGCTCTGCGGCCGGCGTCACGAAGTGTTGACCGGCATCTGCCTCAAGCGGCACCGCGAAATCGTCACCGACTGGGCCGCCACCCAGGTCTGGTTCATCGAGATGAGCGCTCGCGAAATCGACGACTACGTGGCCACCGGCGAACCCATGGACAAAGCCGGCGCCTACGCCATTCAGGGCCTGGCCTCGAAGTTCATCGAGAAGATCGAAGGCGACTACTTCAATGTCGTGGGACTGCCCGTGGCCCTCGTCTACCGCCACCTGAAGCTGCCGCCCGGACGCTGATCGTCAACAGGTCCGTGGACCGCCGTCCGCGCATTCCGCCTCGAATTTGGGACTCCCGATCAGGCGGACGTGCGTCGGGAAATGGTATTTTCCTTGTGTGGACGAAGGTCAACGGCTCCGCGAAATCGTTCTGGACTCGCTCGATCGGGAGCAGAACGCCAATGGCCTCGCCCGCCACGCGTATCGCAGCCGGACGCAGTTTTTTCGCGTGTTCCGCGCCATGATCGAGGAAACGCCGGTTGCCATGCGCCGCAGGCTGCTGCTGGAAAGGGCGGCATGGCAGTTGTCTCACACCCGGCTCTCCGTGACCGATATCGGCTTCAACGCGAATTACGGGTCGCTCGAAGCGTTCACCAGGGCGTTCCGCAAGGCCTTCGGACTTTCACCGAGCCTCTATCGCCGCATGGGAACCACGTACACTCACCTCCACACGGCGAACGGGATTCACCACCATTCGGGTAAGGATGACACGAAAGGAGCAGGTCAATTCATGGATCTTTTTGACATCTTCTCTGGCCAGGAATCCTGGCATACGCGGCGTCTTCTCGATCTGGCAAAGACGCTCAACGACGAACAGCTGGACCGCCGCCTGCATAACCAGATCCACGTATTTCCCTGGGACGGTCCGGATCAGAATCTGCGCCAGCTTCTGGACCGGATGGTGCAGACCAAAGAAGCCTGGGCTGCGGCGCTGACCGGCGGTAGTGCGCCGCAGTTTGACAATGCCCCGCCGGAGGACCGGACGCCCTCGGCCATGCTGACGCGCCTGGAGAAAGCCGATGCGGCGTTCCATCGCGTACTCACAGGCGTCCGCGATCGGAGCGCCTGGGAGGACACGTTTGTCGATGCGCTGTGCGAACCCCCGGAAACCTTCACCTTCGGCGGCATGTTCGCGCACGTCATTACCTTCAATGCCTACCGTCGGATGGTTGCCATCGATCTGCTGCGCGGCCTTGGCGTGAAGGTCGAAGGCGTCGGCTGCCCCATGGAGTATCTGGAGAGCCTGGCGAAGGCGTAAGACGGGTTTATGCCCCGTGCGGACGCGTCTTTGGCCCGGATTGCGTAGCCCGCAGCCAGTCGTCGAAACGCGTTTTCCCGAGCCGCGCGTTATCGTTCGGGACCAGGGACTTTTCGCTGACCGCGATCCCGTAGTAGCGTGCACGCGGATCGGAGACGACCTGGCGTGGATCTTTCCGGGCCGTCAGGTACCGCCGGACGATTTCGTCCAGACGGGACTTTTCGGGACCTGCAATCTCCACCGTGCCCTTCGCCGGTGAGCCCATTGCGATTCCGGCCAGCGCGCTGGCGACATCATCCGCTGCCATCGGCTGGAAGAGGACCGAGGGCAGGCGCACTTTGTCGCCCTCGGTGGAAAGATCGGCGATCTTCGGTACGAATTCAAAGAACTGTGTCGCGCGGACGATTGTATACGGGACCGCGGAGGACTGGATCAGCTTCTCCTGAGCGATTTTCGCGCGGAAGAAGCCGCTCTCGAGCAGTCGCTCCGTTCCGACGACCGACAACGCAATGTGATGCCCCACGTGCGCGGCCCCCTCAGACTGGAGCAGGTTACGGGTGGAGGTCTCGAAGAACTTGAGCACGGCCGCATCTTCCCAGGAAGGGGAGTTCGTTACATCGACCACCGCGGAGGCGCCCTTCAGCGCATCCGCCAGCCCCTCGCCGGTGATGGAGTTGACGCCCGAAGAGGGCGCTGCGGCTACTGCTTCCTGCCCGTGATCGAGAAGCTGCTGGACAAGCTTCGATCCAATGAGTCCGGTACCGCCAATCACTACGATTTTCATGATTGTCCTTTCGTGTTTGATCGTGGCAATTCTGAATTGCCGGCTATTCGCTAGGGCCGAACAGCCCATCGCGTTGGGAGACGATGCTGGTTGTCAGTTGCTTTTCAGACCGATCAACAGCCGCACGACCGGCGTCGATTCAGCCAGCATCCCAATGGCTGTCACAAAGGGTGTTCCCGCTTGGTCACAGCCTAAGTCGCACCTCAGGTAGCATGCCCGCGACGGATTCAGAGTGCTACAGGGCAATATGCGCAAGACCTTTCATCCGCAGTCCAATGTACTGAGCCGGAATCCTGGATTCGCCGCTGAGTTCTCTAATCTGAAGATCCAGTCCAATTATCGGCTGCCTCCTGGCCTGGCACAAGGGGCGGACTCCCGCGGAAGTCTCGGAAAATACAGCAGTGAGCGTGTGCGCACACGCTCAGGCAGGCTACCCCGCGGGGTCCCCGGCAGTTCGTGCGGGCGGTGAGGCATTCCCCGGAGATGCTATTGAATCTCGCAACTCGACCGGCGCTCGCGCCCTCCGTGCTATAAGTCAATCAAGGGGTCTTTACCGCGGCCCACTGCGCCCTGCTGCAACCCCGCCGCAAAACGATTTTTCCGAACGAACCCATTTTTCTCCGGAACCTGAAGAAATCAAATCACTAAGCCGACGCCGCCAAAAGCCGTTTTTGGTGTTGTTCCAGGCTTTGCCGGCCGCATTCACGCCCCCTCGGCCGCCGCTTTCCCAAGCGACTCCGGCTCCGCTCCGCCGAAGCGCTTTTGTAATTTCAGCCCCGTTTCTCTCAAAATAGTTGTAGATTTTTACGACAAACAGGTCTTATAATATGGCTTAAAGGGATAGTAAATTGAATCCCACTTTAATAAGGAGGGGAGCGTTGAGCACCTCATCTACCACCACCCGGCCGAAGGTCACGATTGACGGCAATGAGGCCGCGGCATACGTAGCGCATCAGATCAACGAAGTCATTGCGATTTATCCCATTACTCCTTCGTCCAACATGGGCGAATGGGCCGACCAGTGGTCCGCCGAGGGCAAAACCAATATCTGGGGCACCGTGCCGACGGTGATCGAAATGCAAAGCGAAGGGGGCGCCGCAGGGGCCCTCCATGGCGCGCTTCAGGCCGGGTCGCTGGCCACCACCTTCACGGCCTCTCAGGGCCTGCTGCTGATGATCCCCAACATGTTCAAGATCGCGGGGGAACTCACCAGCACCGTGTTCCATATCGCTGCTCGCGCGCTGGCCACCCACGCACTTTCGATCTTCGGCGACCATTCCGACGTGATGGCCGCTCGCGCCACCGGGTTCGGCATGCTTGCCTCCGGCTCGGTCCAGGAAGTCATGGATATGGCGCTCATCGCCACCGCCGCGTCGCTCGAAGCGCGCGTGCCGTTCCTGCATTTCTTCGATGGTTTCCGCACCTCCCATGAAGTGGCCAAGGTGGAACAGCTCACCGCAGACGACCTGCGCGCCATGATCGAGGAAGACCTCGTCGCCGCGCACCGCCGCCGCGCCCTTTCGCCGGACCGTCCCGTGCTCCGCGGCACGGCGCAGAATCCCGATGTTTATTTCCAGGCGCGGGAAGCCTGCAACCCGTATTACCTGGCCGCTCCCACCATCGTCCAGAACACCATGGACAAATTCGCGCGCATCGTCGGCCGGCAGTATCGGCTCTTCGATTATGTCGGCGCGCCGGATGCCGAGCGGCTCATCGTGATGATGGGTTCGGGCGCGGAAGTGGCGCACGAAGCGGTGGAGAAACTGACGGCCGCCGGCGAAAAAGTCGGCCTCCTCAAAGTGCGGCTCTATCGCCCGTTCGCCGTCGAACAGTTTGTCTCCGCGGTGCCGGAATCGGTCAAATCCATCGCGGTTCTGGACCGCACCAAGGAGCCGGGCGCCACAGGCGAGCCGCTTTACTGCGACATCGTGACGTCGCTGGCCGAAATGGGCGTCAGCGGAGTGAAAGTGACCGGCGGCCGCTACGGCCTGTCTTCCAAGGAATTCACGCCCGCGATGGTGAAGAGCGTATATGACGAGCTGACGAAGAAGTCGCCCAAGAACCACTTCACCGTCGGCATCAAAGACGATATCACCTTCACCAGCCTGAACTACGATAACGGATTTTCCACCGAGGAGCCCGGCACGGTGCGCGCGCTGTTCTACGGTTTGGGTGCGGATGGCACCGTCGGCGCGAACAAAAATTCGATCAAGATCATCGGCGAAGAGACGGACAACTTTGCGCAGGGATACTTCGTTTACGATTCCAAGAAATCCGGCTCCATCACCACCTCGCACCTGCGCTTCGGGCCCAAGCCGATCCGTTCCAGCTACCTCATCACCGAAGCCAACTTCGTCGCCTGCCACCAGTTCTCGTTTCTGGAGCGCATCGATATGCTGAAGGCCGCCGAACCCGGCGCCACCTTCCTGCTCAACAGCACCTACGGTCCGGAGGACGTCTGGAACCACTTGCCGCAGCTTGTGCAGCGGCAGATCATCGAAAAGAAGCTGAAGTTTTACGTGATCGATGGCTACGAGGTTGGCCGCCAGACCGGCATGGGCGGCCGCATCAACACCATCATGCAGACCTGCTTCTTCGCCATCAGCGGCGTGCTGCCGCGCGAGGAAGCCATTGCCGCCATCAAGCACGCCATCGAAAAGACCTACGGCAAGCGCGGCGAATCGGTGGTGCAGAAGAATTTCGCCGCCGTGGATGCGGCGCTCGATCATCTCCACGAAGTGAAAGTGCCGGAGAAGGTCACGAGCGTGTTCAACATCCGGCCGGCCGTCCCCGCGGCGGCGCCGGACTTCGTGCAGCGCGTCACCGCCAAAATGGTGGCGGGCGAAGGCGACGACCTGCCGGTGAGCGCCATGCCCATCGATGGCACCTTCCCCACCGCGACTGCGCAGTGGGAGAAGCGCAACATCGCGCTGGAGATTCCCGCGTGGGACCAGGACCTGTGTATCCAGTGCGGCAAGTGCGTGCTGGTCTGCCCGCACGCGGTCATCCGCGCCAAGGTCTACGACGAAAGCTATGTGGCCGGTGCGCCCGCCACGTTCAAAGCCGTTGCGGCGCGCTGGAAGGACATGAAAGACCGCAAGTACACCCTGCAGGTGGCGCCGGAAGACTGCACCGGCTGCGGTCTGTGCGTCGAGATCTGCCCGGCCAAGAGCAAGAGCGAAGTGAAGCACCGCGCCATCAATATGGTTGCGCAGCCGCCCATCCGCGAATCCGAAGCCTCCAACTGGGAGTATTTCCTGAAGATTCCGGAAACCGACCGCGCCGTGGTCTCCATGGCCCAGGTGAAGGACGTCCAACTGCTGCAGCCGCTGTTCGAATTCTCCGGCGCCTGCTCCGGCTGCGGCGAGACCCCGTACGTCAAGCTGATGACCCAGCTTTTCGGCGACCGCATGTTGATCGCCAACGCCACCGGCTGCTCCTCGATCTACGGCGGCAACCTGCCGACCACGCCGTACTGCACCAATGAGGAAGGCCGCGGTCCCACCTGGTCGAATTCGCTGTTCGAAGACAACGCCGAATTCGGCCTGGGCATGCGCCTGGCGGTCGATAAGCAGAACGAATACGCGCGCGAACTGGTCTGGAAGCTCGGCTTTGCCATCGGCGAAGAGCTGGCGCAGGCCATCATCAATGCCGACCAGAGCACCGAACAGGGCATCTTCGCGCAACGCGAGCGCGTGAAGGCCCTGCGCGAAAAACTGGCTGGCATGGATAGTCCGGCCTCCCGCGACCTGCTCGGCCTGTCCGATTCGCTGGTCAAGAAGAGCGTCTGGATCGTCGGCGGCGATGGCTGGGCGTACGATATCGGCTACGGCGGGCTGGACCACGTGCTGGCATCGGGACGCAACGTCAACATCCTCGTGCTGGATACCGAAGTCTACTCCAACACCGGCGGCCAGGCGTCGAAAGCCACGCCGCGCGGCGCGGTGGCCAAGTTCGCCGCCGGCGGCAAGCCGGTCGGCAAGAAAGACCTCGCCATGATGGCGGTGAGCTACGGCAGCGTGTATGTAGCTCGCGTGGCCATGGGCTCGAGCGATATGCACACCGTCAAGGCCTTCCTGGAAGCCGAGGCGTTCAACGGCCCGTCGCTGATCATCGCCTACAGCCACTGCATCGCGCACGGCTACGACCTGGTGCACGGCATGGATCAGCAGAAGGCCGCGGTCAATTCCGGCTACTGGCCGCTGTTCCGCTACAATCCCGACCTGGTGGCGCAGGACAAGAACCCGTTCCAGCTCGATTCCCGCGCCCCGAGCATCGCGCTGAAGGACTACATCTACAACGAGACCCGCTACACCATGCTGGCCAAGAGCAGCCCCGAAGAAGCCAAACGCCTGCTTTCCCTGGCGCAGGAAGACGTCGCGGCGCGCTGGAAGCTGTACGATTACATGGCCCACGAGCCATTCAACGGCGCGGAGGTGAAGAAATGATCGACCTTTCGAAAACCATCGACCTGTCCACGACCTACCTGGGGCTGAAGCTCAAGAATCCTCTGGTGGCATCGTCCTCGCCCATGTGCCAGGAAGTGGGCAACATCCGCCGCATCGAGGACGCCGGCGCTTCCGCGGTCGTGCTGCACTCGCTGTTCGAAGAGCAGATCGACCTGGAAAGCGACGAGCTCGATCTCGCCATCACGCACGCTTCGGAGCTTTCACCCGAAGCCACCACCCACTTTCCCGAACTGACGCATCGCGTCATGGGACCGGAAACCTACCTCAGCCACATCGTGAAGTGCAAACAGGCGGTGCGCATTCCCATCATCGCCAGTCTCAACGGCACTACCACGGGCGGCTGGCTGCAGTACGCCAAAGAGATGGAGCAGGCGGGGGCCGATGCCCTCGAGCTGAACATCTACTACATCCCCGTGGACCCGGAGATTTCGGGCGAACAGGTCGAGCGGAAATATGTCGAGCTGGTGCAGGCGATCAGACAGGTCGTGCGGATTCCGGTGGCAGTCAAGCTGGGCCCGTACTTCAGCTCCATGGCGAACGTGGCGAAAAAGCTGGATGCCGCGGGCGCCAATGCCCTGGTCCTGTTCAATCGCTTCTACCAGCCGGATTTCGATCTCGAAGCTCTCGAAGTCGTGCCCAATCTCATCCTCAGCAATTCGCACGAGCTGCTGCTGCGGCTGCATTGGATTGCGGTGCTCTATGGCAACGTGAACGCCGATCTCGCGCTTACCGGCGGCGTACACAGTGCGGCCGACGTCGTGAAGGCCATGATGGCGGGCGCGAAGGTGGCGATGATGACCTCGGCTCTTCTCAAGCGCGGCATCAGCTACCTCGATACGCTTTCCACGGAACTGCTCATCTGGATGGGCGAGCACGAATACGACTCGATCAAACAGATGCAGGGAAGCATGAGCCGCCAGAGCGTTCCCCAGCCCAACGCCTTCGAACGCGCCAATTACATGAAGGTGCTGGGCAGCTACGCCATGCGATAAAGCCCGGGGAGCAAAGCGCCGCTTCCTTCGGCCGCCGCTTCAGAGCCGCGACCGGAGGGAGCGGCGTCGTTCTCCCTCCTCAGGGCTTCCAGCCATCCGCGCCGCGCAGGAATACATCAGGGGCGAACTGTTTCGCCTCGCTCTCCGTCAGCTTTTTCGCCCACTTCACCCGCTCGTCGGGATGCGCGCCCGGCCCTTCCGATCCGTACTCGGCGTAGAATGCCGTCTTCTCCGCCTGCGGCTTGTTCCAGTTGTTCCACCCGGCTGGTGCAATCTGCGGCCCCATCCAGCAATCGATATACACCACGCGCGAATAGAGGCGCCACGGCCGCCCGAGTGCGACACCGGTGACGCCTTCGTCCGCCGTCAGCCTGCAGTGCCGGAAGACGAAGCCCTGCGGCCCGTCGTCGGTGGTGCGGCTTTCCGCCGTCAGATACCCCTTGGCCGTTGCGTGGACCTCGCAGTTCTCGAACACTGCCTGCGCGTTGCCGAAGATGAAGTCCACGGCGCCGGCAATGTAGCAATCGTCGTAGTATTGCCGCCCGCTGGCCGCGTAGAGCGTATCCTGATAGCCCAGGAAGCGGCAGCGGTGGAAGACCGCGCGGTCGGAATGCACCGAAATCGCCAGCGCCTGCGATCCCGGTCCGAGCGTGTTCTCAAACGTGATGTTGTCGGCCTCGAATCCGTCGCCATTCACATCCACGACGGCGCTGAAGAATGTTCCGCCGAGTTCCTTGGCCGCGGTGCGAAAGCTGATGATGGTGGCCTTGGCGTCGCTGCCCAGAAACGTGAGGTTCGGCCGGTCTTTGGGTACTACCACGCGCTCGTGATACGTGCCGGGCTTGATTTCGATGATGATCCGCGCGTACGTGCCGCTGGTGACGCGATCGCCCGCGTGATCGACGGCATTCTGCACCGTGGGAAAGTCGCCCGTTCCATCCTGGGCCACCACCACGTGCACGGTGGGGGCCTCGGCCGCGTACATCGCCGCGGCGCACACGAGCGCGGCTACTGCCGGTAAGAGTCGCATCACGCTCAAGTGTACCGCGATGGAAGAGAACCGGCCGGGCCTTTAGAAACGCACCCCGACCGTCAAGGTCAGGGTGCGCGGCGTGATGAAATGCGTCCCGCTGAAGGTCGAAAGAAAGTTGTAGAGCGCCACCTCGTTGGTGATGTTGACCGCGGTGATCCGCAGCGACATTTTCGCCGATTCGGTATGCAGCAGGTCGTCGATTCCGGCCGAGATATCGAAGGTGCTGTGAGGAGCGATGCGCGGCGGATTGGTGTCCGCATTGAAAGTGCCGGCTCGCGGAATCACCACGCGCGTCGCGCCGTAGCTGCCGGTGCAGCTTGTGATGGGATTGTTGATGGAGGCCGCCTGGCTGCCGCAATAGAAGCCGATGGCGGCCTGCTGCGCGCCGGTGAGCGCGAGCGCGGAGGCCAGATCGGGCACATTGCCGGCCACCATGCCGCTATCGAAGCGCCAGGTGAAATCGATCCACGGAGAAGTCTTCTTCTTCTGGTAGCGCAGGTTGGCGGTCTGCTCGTAAGCCTGGTCGTGATCGATGCGGAAGACGCTGTAATCCACAGGCGAGTTGAAAATCAGGCCGCCGGTTTCGGGGCCGAAGAAGCGCGCGCGCGTGTGGCCGAATGTCAGGTAGGCCTGGAAGCCTTTCAGATTGGTGGTGGAAACGCGCCCGCTCACGCCATCCAGTTTGCTCTTTCGCCAGGAGATGGGAAAGGTAATTGGGGTGTTGAACAGGACGTCGAAATCGTACGCCGTATCGGTGAATTTCCAGAAGTAGCCCGCGTCCAGCAGGACATATCTGCCGAGCGCCTGCTGGAAGCCCGTGTTGTACTGGTTACGCGTTCCGGGACGCAGCGGCGTTGCGCCGTATGCGCCGAACACATTGTTGGCCAGGCCGCCCACGCCGGCGAAGCTGGAGAGCAGCAGGTTTTCGTTATAAGGCGTCTCGAAGGTGCGGGCGAAACTGGCGCGCAGCACGGTGCCCGTGCGCTTGATGTGGTAGGAGGCGCCGATGCGCGGCTCGGCGCCGGTGCCTTCCGAAGGACCGTTATATTGATCGAAGCGGAAGCCGCCGTTGAGCGTCCAGTTGCCCAGCGTGATGGAATCCTGCGCGTACACCGCGTACTCGTTGACGTTTCCGGTGTCGCGGAAACGGAACAGGCTGCCGCCGCGCGTGAGATCGTAGGGTACCAGGCCGGGCGCGAGATTCGGATTGGGCGTCAATCCCGCCGCCCCGCAGTTTGCCGGGTTGACCAGCGTGGACGGACCGGCGGCGTTTCCCGCCGCATCGAGGCACACGGGATTGAAGCCGAAATCCGTCAGCCCCAGCGCGAAATCCTCGAACAGGCGGGTCTGTTTGATCTCGGTTCCGATTTTGAGATTGTGCTTGCCCTTGGAGATGGAGACATCGGAGCGAATGCCGTAGTTGAAAAGGTGACGGTCCTGCGACATGGTGGCCGGCAGATCCGCGAAAGGATTCTGGCTGGGGTAATAGTTGACGAAGTCGCGGCGTGCCCACGGATTCACCGTCAGCAGCACGGAAGGGCCGAAGGTGTGCTGGTAGCCGGGCGCGATATTGAAGCTATAGACCTTCTGCCGCTGGTCCTGGTTCGGCTGGTCGTAGGTATTGGGAATCTGGAACCAGTTGCGCGCGGCGAAGAGATCGAGGTGGAAGGTGTCCCGGGAACCGGGCTGGTAATCGATGCGATCGAAAAAGGTCTCGTTGTTGCCGATGTCGTGCATCGGGTCGAACTCGGGGGTGTCCAGAAACCGGCCCGAGCGGTCGGTGTTGATGACGGCGAATTCGCCGAACCCGGCGCTTCCGAAACCGAGCGAAGCATTCTCGCTCAACGTGCCGAACGAGCCGTAGCTGGTGTCTACGTCGCCGAAAAATTTTCGGCCGAGCCCAGACTTCGTGACCGCGTCCACCACCAGGCTGGTCTTATCGCCGTATTGCGCCGAGGGCGATCCGGTGACCAGTTCCATCGACTCGAAGGCATTTTCCGGCAACTGCGTCGAGAACGCCTTGCTCTGTTGATCGTTGATGGGCTGGCCGTCCACGTAGTAGCTGGTTTGCGCGTGGTCTCCCAGGGGATGGAAGAAGCCGTTGGAATCGGCCACCACGCCCGGCGTAGTCAAAGTGATGGCGTCGCTCAGCCCGGCCGCGGGAGAACTCATGGGCAGCGTGGCAAGCTGGCTCTGGTCCACGTCGTTGTGCGCCGTGGGGATGTTTTCCAGCATGTCGGCGCCGCTGGCTTCCACCTGAATGCTGGTCTGCGCGCCGGCCAGTTGGAGCTGCAAGCTCAGATTCACGGGAACGGTGGTGTGGACCGGCACGTCCTTCTCTCCTGGGGTAAAGCCCTGCGCCTTCGCTTCCAGGTGATAGGAATTGAACGGGACGTTGGTGAATTTAAAGGCTCCGGTCTGATCGGTCATCGCGGTTTGGGCGAAACCGGTGACCGGGTTGTGAAGGGTGATCATGGCTCCCGCGATGGCGGCGCCCGAGGGATCGGTCACCGTGCCGTTCACCGTCCCCGCGCTGATGGATTGCGCAGAGGCTGCGGCGGCGAATGCCATGAGGAGCGCCAGGAGACACAAGTTTCGGATAAAAAAGGAGTTCGTCACGCTGTCCCCAGTATGTGTACCATAGAGAAAGGGGCCTAGCCGGAAATGACATCCGGGCGTATTTGCGCGACCGGCGGGCGGGATTTTGCCGCCAGCGGAACAAGCCGCTAATGCGGACATTCGCGCCGCTCGTGGCCGGAAACGATCCGCTTATGAGTTTCTCTTCACTCGTTCACGACGATTCGATGCATTCTGAACCGATGATTTCGCCGCCAATCCGCGCCCTTCTGGTGGACGACGAACCCGTCGCGCGCCAGGTGTTGCGGGACGAGTTGGAGACGTTTGAGGATGTCGAGATCGTGGGCGAAGCGGCCGACGGCGAGGAGGCGCTGGCGCAAGTGGGAGCGCTGAAGCCCGACCTGTTGCTGCTCGATCTGCAAATGCCGGGCATGAGCGGGTTCGACGTGATTTTGCGGCTGCCGTCAACCGGCCCCGTGCCCGCCGTCGTGATCGTGACCGCATACGACGAACATGCCATCCGCGCCTTCGAAGCCGGCGCGCTGGACTACCTCTTGAAACCGGTGAGCCGTGAGCGGCTGGAAAAGGCTCTCGAGCGGGCGCGCGCGATGCAGGGACGGGCCGCGGAACGCGCCGATGCGCTGGCCCGCCTGGGCGATATAGCCGCCGCGCCGGCCGCGGCCAAAACGCGCAAAGTGGTGGGACGGCTCGGCGAAGAATACTACCTGCTGGCGCTGGACGATATCTTCGCGTTTCAGGCGGAGCGCGAAATCGTCTGGATCGTCACCGCGAAGCAGCGGTACCTGGCGACCCAGGCGTTGCGCCACATCGACGCGCGGCTGCGCGGCACGTCATTCCAGCGTGTACACCGCAATGCCCTGGTGAACGTAAATCATGTTCGCAAGATGACGCCGCTGACCAGCCAACGCTGGCTGCTCACCCTGAGCAACGGGCAGGAGTTCGTCGTGAGCAAGCGCCAGGCCGGCGCCGTGCGGCAAATGCTCCAATGGTAAGGTGGACCGCGTGGGCGCGCTGAACGAACCGCAACTGATCAACATTCTCGGCCATGCGGCGGGCGCGCTGATTTTCGCCATTTTTCTGGCGCTGCTGTTCAGCCGCCGCGGATGGTCGGGCGGGCACGGGCGCGTTCTGCCGGCGGCCGCGGCCGTGCTTTCGCTCGCCTGGAATCTCGGAAGCCTGGGAGTGCTGATGCTGCCCGGGCTGTCCCCGGTCGCGATGGAACTGGTCATCGCCATGAGCTTTTCTGTGCTCAGCATGCTGCCGGCGGTGCTGCTGCATATTTCCCTGGCGGGTGCGCGGCCGAAACTGATCGCGGCCGGCTACGCGCTGAGCCTGGTGGCGGTGGCGATGCATTTCTGCGAACTGGGGATGGATGGCGCGCGGCTTCACGAGGCGGCGCTGCTGCTCATCACCGTCGGATTCGTGGTGCTGACGGCGATCGCGGTGGGCGGAGTGGTGATGCGCGACGGGCTGACGCGCTCGGGCGGCGCGCGCATCGCGGGCTCCATGTGCCTCGCGCTGTTCGCCACGTCATTCGTGCATTTCGGCACCGGACACGCGCGGCAGGCATGGAGCTCCGAGCTGTTCGTGCACCATGCGGGGATTCCACTGGCTCTGTTTGTGCTGCTGCAGGACTACCGCTTCGTGATGCTGGACGCTTTCGTGCGCTTCCTGGCGAACGCGCTGCTGGCGGCGATTCTCACCGGGCTGGTGATTGCGGCGGCTTTCCGTCTGGTGCTGGTGGAGCGGGTGGCGCCGGAGCCGTCCAAAGAGGCGCTGCTGCTGCTGAGCGTCTGCCTCTTTCTGGTGTTCTTCGCGTGGCTGCGCAATCGTGTGCAGGCGCTGTTGACGCGCGCTGTGTTTCGCCACGGCAACCTGGCTGACCTGGCGGAGCGGCTGCGCAACTCGCCGGCATTTGAGAGCGACGAGCGCTATCTGGCCTGGGCCGCGGAAATGCTTGCGGCCACCGTGAAGACCAGCGATTTCGCCGTGGTTGAGCAAAACTCTCCGGCGCCCGAATGGGCCGAGGCGGTGATTCCGCTGCGCATGGAGCAGGGCGTCTGGCGCAGCATCCTGCTGGGAAGGCGCGACGGCGGGCGGCGCTACCTGGGCGAGGAGCTGGATGCATTGACGCGCGCCGGCGGCGAGATTGCCGCCCGCATGGAAACGCTGCGCGAGCAGGAAATGAGCCGGCTGGTGACCCAGGCGGAACTGCGGGCGCTGCAGTCGCAGATCAATCCGCACTTCCTGTTCAACGCGCTGAATACTCTCTACGGCAGCATTCCGCGCGAGGCGGGGGGCGCGCGCCGCATGGTGCTGAACCTGGCCGATATTTTCCGCTACTTCCTGCAATCCGGGGAGACGTTCGTGCCGCTGGCGCAGGAGATGCAGATCGTGCGCGCCTATTTGGAGATCGAGCAGAGCCGGCTGGGCGGGCGCCTCGAGACGGAGATCCAGGTCGACGACGCGGTGCTGGAGACGCCCATTCCGGTGCTCTCCATCCAGCCGCTGGTAGAAAACGCCATCAAGCACGGGATCGCGCAGCGCACCGCGCCGGGCTTCGTGCGAATCCAGGTCTCGCAGCGGCAGGAATTGGTGCGGATTGCGGTGGAGAACAGTCCCGGAGGCGGCGCGCCCGTGGAATCCGGATCGGGTGTGGGGCTGCAGAACGTGCGGCGGCGTTTGGAAATCTGCTACGGAGCGGCTTCCAGCCTGCAGCTTTCCTTCGAAAGCGAGCGCACGGTGGCGGAACTGGCGATCCCGCTGATGACAGCGGTGGCGGAAAGGTAGCCGGCTCGCGATGCCCTGTTAGAATGGGGCGATGGCGGAAAACCCCACCGAGCGGCAGCCGGTAGAATCGTTCGAATCCTGCCTGGACGAGCTCGAAAAAGTGGTCAAACAACTGGAGGCGGGCGACCTTTCCCTGGAACGCTCGCTGGAACTTTTCGAGCGCGGCATGAGCCTGAGCGACACCTGCCGCAAGCAGCTCGAAGCGGCTGAAACGCGCGTCGAGATGCTGGTGCGGAAAGAGGGCAGACTCACAGCGGAGCCGTTTCGCCCGGAAAAACCCGAAAAAGCATGAACCTGCGCGAATATCTCGCACAGCAGCAGCGGCTGGTGGACGCGGAGCTCGACCGCCTGGTGCCGCCGGAGGCGACCGCTCCGGAGACGATTCATCGCGCCATGCGCTACAGCCTGTTTGCGGGCGGCAAGCGCATCCGCCCGATCCTCTGCATCGAGGCGGCGCGCGCGGTTGCGGATGAAACCGCGGGAGTGGAGGCCTGCGCCTGTTCGCTGGAGCTGATCCACACGTACTCGCTGATTCACGACGACCTGCCGGCGCTGGATGACGACGATTACCGCCGGGGAAAGCTGACCAACCACAAAGTCTTCGGCGAGGCGATGGCGATTCTGGCCGGGGATGCGTTGTTGACCTTCGCGTTTCAGGTGCTGGCGGGTCTGCCTTGCGCGGCCGAGCGTAAAGCCGGATTGATTGCGGAGCTCTCCACGGCGGCCGGCACGGTGGGGGGCATGATCGGCGGGCAGGTGGCGGACCTGGAGGGCGAAGGCAAACCGCCCGATGCCGCGCTGCTGGAGACGATTCATCGCGCCAAGACCGGCGCGCTGCTGCGAGCCAGCGTGCGGCTGGGAGCGATCTACGCGGGAGCGACCGCCGAACAGTACGCGGCGCTTTCCTGCTACGGCGAGCACATGGGCCTGGCCTTTCAGATTGTGGACGACATTCTGGACGTGGAGGAGTCTTCCGAAGCGCTGGGAAAAACGGCCGGCAAGGATGCGGCGCAGCACAAGATCACGTTTCCGGCGGTCTACGGGCTGGAGGAATCGCACCGCATGGCCAACGAGGAATGCGCGCGGGCGCACGCGGTGCTGGAGCCGTTCGGAGAGCGCGGCGCGCGGCTGCGGGAGATCGCGGATTACATTGTGCACCGGAAGTCGTAGCCGGGCCATGGCGGCGCCTGCCCGAATGGAAACGCACCGGCGGCAAGACCGCCGGCGGCACCTGGTATGAAGAACCGGCTTGATCGGGTGCTGGTGGAGCGCGGGCTGGCCGAATCGCGCGAGAAAGCGCAGGCGCTGATCATGGCCGGCGATGTGCGGGTCAACGGGCAGAAGGCGTCCAAGCCGGGACAGCCGGTGGATGGCGAGGCGGCCATCGAAGTGCTCGCGCGGCCGCCATACGTGGGACGCGGCGGGTTCAAGCTGGCGGCGGCGCTGCGCGAATTCGCGATCAATGCCCGCGGCAAGGTCTGTCTCGACATCGGCTCCTCGACCGGAGGGTTCACCGACTGTCTTCTGCAGGCCGGCGCGGAGCGCGTTCATTGCGTCGATGTCGGCGCGGGGCAGCTCGACTGGAAGCTGCGCAACGATCCGCGCGTGCGGCTGCACGAAGGCGTCAACGCGCGCGAACTGGCGATCGACGAGATCGGCGAGCGCGTGGACCTGATCACGTGCGACGTCAGCTTCATTTCCGTGACCCTCATTCTGCCGGCGGCGGTCGCTTTGTTACAGAGCGGCGGGCAAATGGTTATACTGATCAAACCGCAGTTCGAGGTCGGCAGGGGCCAGGTAGGCAAAGGCGGAATCGTGCGCGATCCGCAGTTGCACCAGGCGGCTTGCGAGCGGGTGACGGCGGCGGTGCGGGAGTTCGGTTTCGCCGCCGGTTTGATGGAGAGCCCCATCCTCGGCGCGGAAGGGAACAAGGAGTTTCTCCTGTATGCCCATCATTAAGACCGTCGGGATCATCTCGAAGCCGAACTCGCCCGCCGCGGCCGAGCTCGTGCCCCAACTGGGCGAATGGCTCGCCGCACGCGGGATTCAGGTGCGGGCCGACGAAACCACCGGCGAGTATGCGCCGGCGCTGGCGATCTTCCCGCGGGCAGAGGTGCCGGAAGGCTGCGACCTGGTGATCGTGCTGGGCGGCGACGGCACGCTGCTTTCGGCGGCGCGCTCCATAGGGAAACGGGAAATCCCGTTGTTCCCGGTGAATATGGGCGGCCTCGGATTTCTCACGGCGATTACCATCGAGACGCTGTACCCGGAGCTGGAGCGGGCCTTCCGCGGAGAGCATCGCATCGCCAAGCGCAAACTGCTGGCGACGGAAGTGGTGCGCAAAGGCGAAACGGTGGCGCATTACGAAGCTCTCAACGACGCCGTGCTGACCAAAAGCGCGCTGGCCCGCATGATCGATCTCGATACCCACGTCGATGAGCAGTTCGTGTGCGCGTACAAGGCCGACGGACTGATCATTTCGACGCCCACGGGCTCCACGGCGTATTCGCTTTCAGCGGGCGGGCCGATCATTTTTCCATCGGTGCCGGCGATCTGCATCACGCCCATCTGCCCGCACATGTTGACGAACCGGCCCGTTCTGGTGCCGGAGACGAGCATTATCCGCATCCTCTCGCACGGGCCGGACGAGACGGTATATCTGACGATCGACGGCCAGGTGGGCAACCCGATTCAGGAAGGCGACGTGGTGGTCTGCCGCAGCTCCGATTACGCGCTGCGGCTGGTCCGCCCGCCGCACATGATGTTCTTCGACGTGCTCCGCCAAAAACTCAAATGGGGCGAACGATGAAACGGCTCTCTCTGACGGCGTGGATCTTTATCGGAATGGCTGTGGGCGTGGCGCTGGGGGTGGCCGTGCCGGGGGTGGCGAAGCAACTGGCGCCGGTCAGCAACGTGTTTCTGCGGCTGATCCGGTCGATTATCGCGCCCTTATTGTTCGGCACTCTGGTGGTGGGGATCGCGGGCGGCGGCGATATGAAGCGCATGGGGCGCATCGGCGGGAAGGCGATTCTGTATTTCGAAATCGTCACCACGCTGGCGCTGTTCCTGGGGCTTGCGGCGGTGAACCTGGTGCGGCCGGGCGCGGGGGTGCCGATCCAGCGGACGGCGGCGGAAGCGGCAGTGCCGGCGGCGCAGACCACCCTGAGCACGGTGCTGGAACACGTTTTCCCTTCGAGCATCATCGACGCCATGGCGCGCAACGACGCTCTGCAGATTGTGGTGTTCGCGTTTCTCTTTGGCGCGGCCTGCGCGGCGATCGGGGGCAAGGCGCAGCCGGTGATCGATTTCTGCGGCTCGCTGGCGGAGGTGATGTTCCGCTACACGCGGTACGTGATGTACCTGGCGCCGTTGGGCGTAGGCGCGGCCATCGCGGTGACGGTGGGGAGCAAAGGGCTGGGAGTGCTGTTCGGGCTGGGCACGCTGGTGCTGACAATGTACGTGGCGTCGGTGATCTGCATCCTGGTTGTGCTGGCGCCCGCGCTGGCGCTGTTCCGCATTCCGGCGGCAGGCTTCTGGCGCGCGGTGCGGGAGCCTTTTCTGATCGGCTTCTCGACGGCTTCGAGCGAAGCGGCGCTGCCGGTGGCGCTGGAGAAGATGGAAGAGTTCGGCGTGCCGAAACATATCGTGGGGTTTGTGATTCCGACGGGATACAGCTTCAACCTGGTGGGAAGTGCGTTGTATCTTTCGCTGGCCTCGGTTTTCGTAGCGCAGGCGGCGGGGAAGAGCCTGGGGATCGGCGACCAGTTGCTGATGATGCTCACCCTGATGCTGACGAGCAAAGGGGTGGCCGGCGTGCCGCGGGCGGCGCTGGTGATTCTGGCGGGGACGCTGGCGACGTTCAACCTGCCGATGGAAGGAATCGCGGTGCTGCTGGGAGTGGATGCCGTGCTGGACATGGCGCGAACGGGAATCAATGTCCTCGGCAACTGCCTGGCGAGCGCGGTCGTGGCGCGCTGGGAAGGGTTCAAAGTCGGGTAGCGGTGTCCCGGCTTGCTAATAGTCGGTGGCCGGATTCAGAAGCTTCGTGGGAAACGTCGCCGCGACCGCGGGCGGCAGAATTACCGGATTCGACCGGCCGGCCTGCGTGTAGTCGAAAACTACAAAGCCTGCGCCGGGCGACCCTTTGGGCAGCGTAAAGTCGTCATTCGGATACGCCGGGTTGTTGAAGCCGGGGTTCAGCACCAGGCTTTGCTGCGGCCTGTGGAGCTCCCGCCCGCGTATGGGCGAAGTCTGCAGTGTGATGCCGGACCTGGATGATGCGCGCGGCATTTCGGCGGCGGCAAGCCCGCCGGCACTACCTGGCGAGTTCTTTTTTATCCACCAATAAGGCTTGGACGCGGCTGTGGTGGCGGCTGTAGCCGAAGTAAATGAAGAGGCCGATGATCAGCCAGCCGAAGAGGCGGACCCAGTTGAGCCAGCCGAGCTCGTACATCATGTAACCGTTGAAGCAGATCCCGAGGATGGGCACCGCCGGCACCCAGGGGGTGCGGAAGGGGCGCGCCTGTGCGGGATCGGTGCGGCGCAGCACAATGACGGCGATGCAGACGATCACGAAGGCCAACAGGGTTCCGATGTTGACCATTTTGCCGATGTCATCGATGGGGGTCACGCTGCCCACGATCGCGGCCACCACGCCAACCAGGATCGTATTCTTCCATGGGGTGCGGAACTTCGAGTGAATATCGGCGAAGAACTTCCTGGGGAGCAGGCCATCGTTGGCCATGGCGTAGAGGACGCGCGTCTGGCCGAGCAGCATGACGAGCATGACGCTGGTGAGGCCGGCCAAGGCACCTACAGTAATGATGTGGGAAGCGGTATCGAGCCCGCGATCGAGGAAGGCCAGCGCGATGGGCGCTTCGATGTTCACTTCGCGCCACGGCACCATGCCGGTGAGCACGGCTGCCACCGAAATATACAGAACGGTACAGATGAGCAGCGAGGCGATGATGCCGATGGGCAGGTCGCGCTGCGGGTTTTTAGCTTCCTGGGCGGTGGTCGAGACGGCATCAAACCCGATGTAGGCAAAGAAAATGTAAGCGGCGCCGGCGCCGATTCCGGAGAAGCCCATGGGAGCGAAGGTGGACCAGCTATGGCCCCAGTTGCCGGTGTTGATGTAGGTGACGCCCAGCCCGATGACGAAGAGAACCACTGCCACCTTGATGACCACGATGGTGGCGTTGAAGCGGGCGCTTTCGCGAATGCCGACGGTGAGGATCGCGGTGATGACGAGAGCGATGAGGAACGCCGGAAGATTGAAGCCGATCTCCATGCCGAAGAGGTGCGGAGCGTTGACCAGGGCATGGGCGCGCTGGACGAGATCGGGCGAGCGCGCGGCCACGATTTCGCCGACCCGGTTCATGAAGGCCTGGGAGCCGGGGGTCAGCGACGGATCGGCGCCGGCGATCTGGCGGGCGATGGTGTCCTGAGCGGTGCGCAGCGCGGTCCAGTGATCGTAGGCCAGCCACAGGGGCATCTTGATATGAAAAATGTCGAGGAGTTCGATGAAGTGGTTGGACCATCCCGAAGATACGGTGCTGGCGCCCATGGCGTATTCGAGGGTGAGGTCCCACCCGATAATCCACGCAAAGATTTCGCCCAGCGTGGCGTAGGCGTAAGTGTAGGCGCTGCCGGCGAGCGGGATCATGGCCGCGAATTCGGCATAGCAGAGCCCGGCAAACGCGCAGCCGAGCCCGGACAGTACGAAGGAGAGCATCAAGCCGGGGCCGGCATAGTGAGCGCCCAAGCCGGCCATGACGAAGATACCGGCGCCGATGATGGCTCCCACACCCAAAGCCGTTAGCTGGAACACGCCCAGAGTGCGCTTGAGGCTGTGTTCTCCAGTCTCGCGCGCCTCATCCATCAGCATGTTCAGGGGCTTGCGAACAAAAAGGTTAGGCATAAGGGGTTACAGTGGGCAAGTATAGCATCGCTCAGGGTATGGTGAAAAACAGGCCGCACCGGAACGGCGTCCAGCACGTAGAATTATTGGTTAGGAGAATTCGCTTGGGCAGACTCACCTTCGTCGCTTTGATGTGCGTTTCCACTCTCTTGGCACAGCAGCAGCTTCCCCCCACCAGAACACCCGCGCAGCAGAAGAACGGGCAGGTGAAACCGGTGCCGCCAACCGCCGGTCCGGTGCCGCAACAGAATCCACCGGCGCCGCCGATGGAAGAGAGCCCGCTGCGGTTCAGCCTGGACAATCTCGACAAGACCGCCAACCCTTGCGTGGATTTCTACCAGTACGCCTGCGGTGGCTGGATGAAGCGGAACCCGATTCCGCCGGATCAATCGCGCTGGGGCCGTTTCAGCGAACTGGAGGAGCGCAACCGCGACGTGCTGCGGCAGATTCTCGAGGAGGCGGAGAAACCGTCGCCGGACCGCGACGCGATTTCGCAGAAGATCGGCGATTATTACGCGGCGTGCATGGACGAAAAGGCGATCGACGCAGAGGGGCTGAAGCCTCTGGAACCGGAGCTGGCGCGGATTGGAGATTTGAGGGACAAGGCAGAGCTTGCGGCGGAGGTAGCGCACCTGCAAAAGGAAGGCATCGATGTGCTGTTCGAATTCGGCTCGGGGTCTGATTTCAAGGATGCCAACATGGATATCGCCCAAGCCGACCAGGGGGGCCTGGGGCTGCCGGACCGCGAGTACTATCTCAAGGAAGACGCCAAGAGCATCGAGACGCGGACGAAGTACCTGGCGCACGTGCAGCGCATGCTCGAGCTGGCGGGGGAGAAGCCGGACCAGGCAAAGGCGGACGCAGACACGGTCATGAAAATCGAAACCGACCTGGCCAAGGGTTCGCTCGACCTGGTGTCACGGCGCGACCCGGAGAAGCAGTATCACAAGATGACGCGGCAGGAACTGGAGGCGTTGAGCCCGCTGTTCCAGTGGAACCGATACCTGGTAGACGCCGGGGCGCCGCAATTCCAGAGCTTGAACGTGGTGTGGCCGGATTTCTTCAAAGCGATGAACGCGGAGATCCAGAACGAATCGCTGGAGGATTGGAAGACCTACCTGAAATGGCACCTGCTGCACTCGGAAGTGGGGTTTCTGCCAATGCCGTTCGTGCAGGAGAATTTCGATTTCTACGGCCAGACGCTGCGCGGCCAGAAGGAGATGCGGCCGCGGTGGAAGCGCTGCGTGGATTACACCGATGCGCAGCTCGGCGAAGCGCTGGGGCAGAAGTTCGTGGAGCGGACCTTCGGCAAGCAGGGGAAAGAGCGGACGCTGGCCATGGTGCACAACATTGAAAACGCGCTGGGCCAGGACATCCGCAACGTGCCGTGGATGAGCCCGGCGACCAAGGATCAGGCGGAGATCAAGCTGAAGGCGATCGCCAACAAGATCGGGTATCCCGACAAGTGGCGCGACTATTCGAGCGTGGTCATCCAGCGCGGCGATGCCATGGGCAACGGATTTCGCGCCGACGAGTTCGAGTTTCGCCGGCAGGTGGACAAGATCGGCAAGCCCGTGGACCGCAGCGAGTGGGACATGACGCCGCCCACCGTGAATGCTTACTACGATCCGACGATGAACAACATCAATTTCCCGGCGGGCATTCTGCAGCCTCCGTTCTATCAAAACGATATGGACGATGCGGTGAATTATGGCGGGATCGGAATGGTGATCGGGCACGAGCTGACGCACGGGTTCGACGACGAGGGCCGGCAGTTCGATGCGCACGGCAATCTGCACGACTGGTGGACGCCGGAGGATGCGAAGAACTTCGAAGCGCGGACGGCGTGCCTGGTGAAGGAGTACTCGAGTTTCACGGTGGCGCCCGAGGTGCACGTGAACGGCGAGCTGACTCTGGGAGAAAACACGGCGGATAACGGCGGAACGCGGATCGCTCTCATGGCGCTGGAGAACAAGCTGTCGGGGAAGACGAAGCCGGAGATCGGAGGCTACACGCCGGAGCAGCGGTTCTTCCTGGCGTTCGGGCAGATCTGGTGCGACAACAGCCGTCCGGAGGCGATGCGCCTGCAGGTGCAGACGGACCCGCATTCGCCGGCACGCGACCGCGTGAACGGAGTGGTGCAGAATATGCCGGAGTTCCGGGAAGCGTTTTCGTGCAAGGCGGGTCAGCCGATGGCGCCGGTGGATGCGTGCCGGGTGTGGTGAGAGGAGAAAGAGCGGCTGCAGGACCGCGTTACGGTGTGACCAAGGGGATTTCCGCGGCGGTGACGGCCACGCCATAATACTCGCCGGGACGCACGCCGCTGAATTCGAACTGGCCGTTCGCGCGGCACGCAGCAAGGCGGATGAACTGGTCGCGTCGCAGCGCGGGATCGGCGGGGATCAGGAAGACGTGGGCGCCGTTACAACGATCGATGGCGCCGCGGACCGTAATCTTGTACGTGAGGGTGAGGGGCGGGGAATGAATCGGGCGCCAGGGAGACGGCGGCCAGCTTGATATCCATGTTCCAGAACTCGCTGCCGGCCTGCACCTCGGTCCTGGAGGCAACTTCCGGATCGGTTTCGCCAGGAAAGTAAGTCTGCGCCCATCCGAAAGGCTGGCTGTCGCGGGTCCTGCGGACACAGCGGGAGGAAGCGTTCGGGAACAGACATTCGGCGCATCCGTACATCCGCCGCGCGGAAGGTCGCGTGCAACCTTGACGTACTCGATGGGGCGGCGCGTATTCTATGGGCTGCTGTTGGCGTCCCTGCTCGGGGTGGGGCGGGCGGAGGATCCGGCCCACTGGAGTCTCGCACAGAAGGAACATTTCCTGCTGACGGCGCGGATCTTGAGCGAGGAGTATGCGGGCGAGGGGATCACGAATTCCCAGAAGGCGATGCTCAGCGACGGGAAGACCGAGCATCTGGCGCACATCCAGCACATCGATATTTACCTGCCGCTATTTCACGGCAAGAACGGTGCGGAAGAAGAGGACTTCCACGATAGCTGGAAGTACAACGTGGCGGCATACCGGCTGGCGAAGCTGCTCGGCCTGACCGATATGGTGCCGGTTTCGGTGGAGCGGATGACCAACGGGAAGCCGGGTTCGGTGGACTGGTGGGTCGATAATCTGCTGATGGACGACCGGGAGCGCGTAACCAGAAATATCCAGCCGCCCGACCCGGTGCGCTGGCGCCACCAGATGGATACGGTCCGGACGTTCGACCAGCTGATTTACAACATGGACCGCAGCGAGGAGAACCTGCTGATCACCAAAGACTGGCAGGTGTGGATGATCGATCACACGCGCGCATTCCGCAAATGGCCGAGGCTGCGCAATCCGGCAGCGATTACGCAGTGCAGCCCGGAGCTTTTCGACAAGCTGAAAAGCCTGCGCCGCAGCGACGTAGTGCGGGAGATCGGCGAACTGGTTCCACCGGCGGTCATCGATGGCCTGATGACGCGGCGCAACCTGATCGTAGCGCGGCTGGAAGCCAATATGGGCAGTTCGCGGTAAGGGCGCCGCGTTTTTTTTCACAACCGTCGACAGAGATGATACTATTGTGCCTTCGGCGAGCTCCGAAATTATGGATCACATCCTGTCGATTGTTTTGTTTACACCGATATTCGGCCTGCTGGTGCTGCTCTGCATTCCGTCGGAGAATGCGCGGGCGATCAAGCTTTGGGCGAACGCGATCGCCCTCGTGGGGTTCCTGGTTTCGCTGCCGCTGGTTTTCAATTTCGACCGCACCAAGGATTTTCAGTTTGTGGAAAGGGCGCAGTGGATTCCTTCGCTGGGCGCCAGCTACCACATCGGCATCGATGGCCTCGGCCTGCTGCTGGTGATGCTGACGACGCTGCTGGGCTTCATTTCGATTCTGGCAAGCTGGTCGGCGATCACGGTGCGGCTCAAAGAGTATTACGCCTTCTTCCTGCTGCTGCAGACCGGCATGCTGGGCGTGTTCATGTCGCTGGACTTCCTGCTGTTCTTCGTGTTCTGGGAGACGGTGCTGGTGCCGATGTATTTCATCATCGGGATCTGGGGCGGTCCGCGGCGGGTGTATGCGGCCATCAAGTTCATGATTTACACGCTGATCGGCAGCGTGCTGATGCTACTGGGCATTCTGACGCTGTACTTCCAGCACTGGACGCAGTTCCAGGTATACAGCTTCGATATCGCGGACCTGATGCAGACGCATCTTTCGGCCAACGTGCAGTGGTGGGTGTTCTGGGCGTTCTTCGTGGGGTTCGCGGTGAAGGTGCCGATGTGGCCGTTCCACACCTGGCTGCCGGATGCGCACGTGGAAGCGCCCACGGCGGGGTCGGTGATCCTGGCGAGCGTTCTGCTGAAGATGGGGACGTATGGATTCCTGCGGTTCTCGCTGCCGCTGTTGCCGGATTCGGCGAAGAACCCGACCATCATCAGCATTGTGGCGGTGCTCTCGATCATCGGGATCGTCTACGGAGCGCTGGCTTCGCTGATGCAGAAAGACTGGAAAAAGCTGGTGGCATATTCTTCGGTGAGCCACCTGGGCTTCTGCACGCTGGGCATTTTCGCGCTCAATCCGGCGGGCATTTCCGGCTCGATCATCCAGCAAATCAATCACGGGATTTCGACCGGCATGCTCTTCCTGATCGTGGGGGTGGTTTACGAGCGGCGGCACACGCGCGAGATAGCGGAGTACGGCGGCCTGTTGAAGGTGATGCCGATCTTTACGCTGGTCTTTGGACTGGCGGCGCTGAGTTCGATGGGGATGCCTCCGTTGAACGGGTTCATCGGTGAAATCACCATTCTGGGCGGCGCTTACCAGATGTCCAAAGTGTGGGCGTTCTGGGCGGCAGTAGGAATCGCGCTGGGCGCGGCGTACCTGCTGTGGCTGTTCCAGAGGACGATGCTGGGCGAGGTGAAGGAACAGAACCGGGGCTTGCGGGATCTTTCGTGGCGCGAGGTTGTGGTGTTCGCGCCGCTGATCTTCTGGGCTTTCTGGATCGGTCTGAACCCACAGCCGTATTTCCGCGTGCTGGACCGTTCGGTGGCGCAGATTGTGGAGCGCGTGCAACCGGGCTACTACGCGGCGCGGCACCTGCCGAATCCGCTGGACACGGGGACACCGTTGGCGGAAGTGCGGAAGCGGTAGAGCGGCCGGCCGCCTAGTCCAGCACGTCGTCGTTCTTGTATCGCGCCAGGGGGTTTTCGGGCTCGGGGACCTTGGGCCAGCGGCGCATCAGCAGAAACGAGACGAACGGGGCGACGAATAGCAGCAGCAGGAGAATATACGAAAACGGCGCCCAGGCGCTGGTCCAGAGGGCTGCGTGCGCGAGCCATTGTCCGAGCAATGCACGGCTGGGCGGTGCAATCAGAATGAACAGAACAAGGAACAGAACGGCGCCAAGCATACTTTGGTATTTTCGGCCAGTTCGAGATTTTCGCAACATACTGGCGGTGAATGTTGACGTACCATAACCGGGGGATTTCCCCGGGGTTTTGCGGAAAAGGCACCGGCGGCAAGATCGCCGGCGTTACCTGTGCAAAACCAGTTCGATGCCGCCCAACACGCTGCGGCCGGGCATATCGACTCCCTGGATCTCCTGATAACTTGTGGAAGTAATATTGGCGAGCTGGAGAAAAGGGTGCACGCTGCCGCGGTCAAATGCGGCGTAGAAATCCCAGAGCGCGTAAGGGTCGCGGGCGCGCCGGTTCAGGATGCCGATGCGCGAGCGCAGGAGCACGTTCTTCGGCAAGGATGCCTGCCATGCGACCACGGCGGAATCGGTGGGGTAGTTGAACGTGTACTTGGTTTCACCGAGCGGGATGGTGTTCTGGGTGCCCAGCAGCCAGGAGTAGCGCAGGTCGAGCGTCTGCGCGCGCGAGAGGTTGATGCCGATGCCGGTTTCGACGCCGCTGAAATTGAGGCTATCGATGTTGAGGGCCTGCCAGATGCCGTCTGCGCTGGTGCGGTAGTAATCGATACCGTTGCGCTCGCGCCGCTCGAAGACGGTGAGATCGCCGTGAATGCGGCCGGCGGGACGCCAGTCGAGGCCGGCTTCGTAGGTCCAGGCGCTTTCCGGAAGAAGATGCGGATTGCCCATGTTGGCAGGGTCTTCGTAATACAGGTCGGTGTAGGTGGGGATGCGGAAGGCGCGGCTCACCGAGGCGCGCAATTTCAAAGTGGGTGAGAGCCAGGCGCCGCCGGCGACGGTAGGGCTGAAGGTGCCGGCGAAATTGTGATAGACCTCTTCGCGGCCGGAGATGCTGAGCGAAAATCGCTTGAGGGCGCGGAAATCGATGGCAGCGTAGGCTGCGGCGCGGCTGCGGCTGTGATTGCCCAGGTTGTTGCTGACGATGGATTCGTGGAGCGCGTCCACGCCGTAATAGATATTGATGGAAGAAGCGGGCGATTCGCTGCGGCGCACAGCGGCCTGTTCGCTTTCATCGGCATGGTGATTGGTGTAGACGGGAGGATCGTCACGGAAGAGAACGAAATCGTCGCTGTGGCGGCGATAGGCGAAGCTGACGGTGGTCTTTTTGCCGAGCGCCTGCTGCACGCCGGCCCACCAGGTTTTGGTGTCCTCCCAGGAGGGATACGGACCGTAAAACTGGTCTGCGCCGAAGGGGTGGTCCATGTAGGCGAGGGTGATATCGGTGGGTCCCCAGGCGGTGACGAGGTGGGTGCTGGAGGCAAGCTGGAGATTGCGGTAGTCGCGGTCGGGCATAAAGCCGCTGGAAAAATCGCGGGCGAAGCTGAGCTGCTCGGAGACGCGGCCGATGGTATCGGAAAGGGAGCCGCTCTGCTGATTGGTCCCGAAGTTGCCGACAGCGGTGCGGAGCCGGAACTCGAAACCTTCGGGCGGAGCGGTGATGACGTTGATGACGCCGCCGGAGGCATCGGAGCCGTACATGGAGGAGCCGGAACCGCGCAGCACTTCGATTCGGGTGACGGCATCGAGCGGCACGGGAATATCCATGTCGTGATGGCCGGATTGGACGTCGTTGAGACTGAGGCCGTTGAGCAGCACCAGGGTCTGTTCGAAGTTGGAGCCGCGGATGGAGAGATCGTCCTGCACGCCATCGGGCGCGCGGGCCTGGAGGTCGAGCGAAGGATCGAGGCGCAGGGCATCGACCAGGGTATCGAGGAGCAGCGATTGCGCGCGCACGGGAAGTACGGTGATGGCGCGATCGATTTCATCGATGGTGAGCGGCTCGTAGGTGCCGGTCACCACCACGGTTTCGTGCTGCGGCGCGGTCTGGGCGAGGACGGCAAACAGGGGAAGAAACAGCAGAAATGGCGTGCGCAAGAAATCAGGATACCAGGGCCTGAGTGACGCGCGCGGCAAGTTGATCGAAGGTGATGATTTCGTAGAGCGACGGATCGCTCATGATGGTTTTGACGAGCGCGGCGTGCATGGCGTGGCCGGCGCGCTCGGCGATGACGTGGCCGAGGAGCGGGCGGCCGAGCAGGGCGAGATCGCCGATGAGATCGAGCGCTTTGTGGCGGCAGCATTCATCGGGCGCGCGCAGGCCTTCGGGGTTGAGGGCGCGGGAGCCGTTGAAGCACACGGCGTTTTCGAGCGAAGCGCCGCGGATGAGGCCCATGTCGCGCATCTGGTTGAGGTCGCGCTCCCAGCCGAAGGTGCGGGCGAAGGCGATTTCGCCGGCATATCGCTCCGGCGTGACTTCCATTTCAAGCGACTGGCGGCCCACCGGGGCGGGGTAATCGGTATCGCAGGTGAGGCGGAAGCTTTCGGCGGGAAGAATGCTGATGCGCTTGCCCTTGTCTTCCACGGAGACGGGACGGCGGATGCGCAGGTAGCGGCGCTTGCGGCGATAGTGGCGAATGCCCGCCTGCTCGATGAGGCGCACGAAGGGCAGGCCGCTGCCATCGAGGATGGGAACTTCGAGGTTATCGATTTCGATGACCGCGTTATCGATGCCCATGGAGTAGAGAACGCTGAGAAGGTGTTCCGTGGTGGAGATGAGAACGCCCTGGCGCATGAGGCTGGTGGCGTAGCTCACGCGGGCGACGTGGCGCCAACTGGCGGGAATCGGGAAATGATCAAGATCGCTGCGCTGGAAGACGATTCCGGTGGAGACCGGGGCGGGAAGAATGCGGATAGTCACGGGGACTCCGCTGTGGAGGCCTACGCCCGCCGCCTCCACGGCGCGCTGCACCGTGGTCTCGAACCTCAAAAGCTTGCTCCGAACATACTCTTTCATCTTAGTGCAAGTTTTCGGCCCACAGGTCAAGTTTCTGATTTCAAAGACATTGGTCTTTACAAAGTGTGGCTAAGATACAACAGTTTGAGGGCAGAGTGTGGCGGGAATGCAGCGCTCGGACAGGCACAATAGTATGATGAGCGCAGTGCCCCATCAAAAGTTATTCCTGATAGACGCGTTCGGGTTCATTTTTCGTGCGTATCACGCGCGAGCCCGGTCGAGCGCGCCGCCGATGCGCACGAGCACGGGGCTTTCCACCGAAGCGGTGTACATCTTCAACAACATGCTGCGCAAGCTCGCCAAGCAGTACGGGCCGGAGTATATCGCGGCGGTGTTCGAAAGCGGGGAGCCGACGCATCGCGTGCAGGAGTTTGCGGAATACAAAGCCAACCGCGCGGAGATGCCGCCGGATCTGGGAGAACAGATTCCGTATGTGCGCCGCGTGCTGGATGCGATGAGGATTCCGATTCTCGAGTACCCCGGTTTCGAAGCCGATGACGTGATCGGGACGATTGCGCGGCGGGCGGAGAAGGCGGGCGTCGAGGTGGTCATCGTCTCCAGCGATAAGGACATGCTGCAACTGGTGACGGACCGCGTTTCCATGTTGAACCCGGCGAAGGACGATGCCTGGTACGATCCGGCGAAGGTGAAGGAGTTCATGGGGGTGCGGCCGGACCAGGTGGTGGATCTGCTGGCGCTGATGGGCGACACCATCGACAACATTCCGGGCGCTCCGGGAATCGGGGAGAAAGGCGCGCAGGCGCTGCTGGCGAAGTTCGATACGCTGGACGCGCTTTTGGAGCGCGCGGGCGAGGTCGAGCGCAAGATGCACCGCGAGAGTCTGCAGAACAACGTGGAGCGGATTCGCATGAGCCGGCGGCTGGCGGCGATCGCGACCGACGTGCCGGTGCCGTTCGAGATGGAAGCGGTGAAGGCGCAGCCGTACGATCCGGCGCTGTTGAAAGCGGTTTACAAGGAGCTGGAGTTTCACAGCCTGCTGAAGGAACTGGGGCCGGGCGAAGATACGCGCGAGCGCGATTACCGGGTGCTGGCGAGCGCGGAGGAGTTGAAAGCCTGGATGGACGCGATTCCCGACGGCACGCCGGTGGCTGTGGCGATTTCGAAAGCCGGCGAAGGGGAATTCGCGCTGGACACCATCGGGCTCGCGTGGCGTTTGGGCGAGGCGCGGGCAGTGACGGCGGAAAATCTGCCGCACCTGAAGTTGTACCTGGAATGCGAGGGCGTGCCCAAGATCGCCTGCGACGTGAAATCCGCGATTCTGCTGCTGGACAAAATGGGGATCGCGGCGCACGGATTCGAGCACGATGTGATGCTCTATGCGTTTCTGCTGGATGCCGATCCGAGCGGATGCCCGCTGGAGGAGCAGGCGCGGCGGCGGCTGGATTTGAAACTGGGTCCGGCGCCGGAGCAGCATGCCGATATCACGCTGGAGGTGTGGAACGCGGTGGCGCCGGCGGTGGATGCACGCGGACTGCGCGAGCTGTACGAAACCATCGAGCTGCCGCTGGCGCGCGTGCTGGCGCGCGTGGAACGCACCGGCGTGCGCATCGATTCGGCGGAGCTGAAACGCCTCTCGGAGCTGATGGAAGGGCAGATTGCGGGGTTGACCGAGGAGATTCATTTCCTGGCCGGGAAGCCGTTCAACATCAGCTCGCCGCAGCAGCTCGGGCGCGTGCTGTTCGAGGACCTGAAGCTGCCGGCGCCGGTGAAGTACGGCAAAGGGAAGACGATTTCGACCGCGGCGGACGTGCTGGAGGAACTGGCGGCCGATCACGAGATCGTGCGCAAGGTGCTGGAATACCGGCAGCTCACCAAGCTGAAGGGAACCTACGTGGACGCGCTGCCGGCGCTGATCGATCGCGCGACGGGACGGCTGCACACCAGTTTCAACCAGACGGGCGCGGCCACGGGGCGGCTTTCGTCTTCGAATCCGAACCTGCAGAACATCCCCATCCGCACGGAACTGGGGCGGGAGATCCGCGCGGCTTTCGTTCCGCGCGAGGGGTGGAAGCTGCTGGTGGCGGATTATTCGCAGATCGAGCTGCGCCTGCTGGCGCACATGTCGGGCGATGAACTGCTGGTGCAGGCTTTCCGCGAAGGAGAAGATATTCACACGCGGACGGCGTCGGAAGTGCTGGGGGTGCCGCCGCTGGCGGTGACGCCGGAAGCGCGGCGCAGCGCCAAGGCGGTAAATTTCGGGATCGTCTACGGCATTAGCGGATTCGGGCTGGCGGCGCAGTTGGGGATTCCGCGCGCGGAGGCGGAGAAGTACATCAAGAATTACTTTGCGCGCTATGCCGGTGTGAAGCGCTTCATCGACGCCACCATCGCGGAGGTGCGGCAGACAGGCGTTACGAAGACGTTGTTCGGCAGGGAACGGCCGATTCCCGATATCAACAGCCGCAACCCGAACGCGCGCGGGTTCGCCGAGCGGACGGCGGTCAATTCTCCCTTGCAGGGCACGGCGGCGGACCTGATCAAGCTGGCGATGGTGCGGATCGAGAATGCTCTGCGCGCTGGCGGGCTCGAAACCGAAATGCTGCTGCAGGTGCACGACGAACTGGTGTTCGAATGCCCGCCGGCGGAGGTGGAGGCGGTGACGAAACTGGTGCGGCGCGAGATGGAGGGCGTGCGCGAGCTGCGCGTGCCGCTGGTGGTCGATATCGGAGTCGGGGACAACTGGCGCGACGCGAAGTAGCCGCGGCTTGCGTCTATCGGGGCGCCAGGATTTCGTCCAGGCGATCCGGGGTGTTCTCCACTCTTGAAAGCGCGGGGTAGCGCAGGCCGCCGTGATAGGCGACGTCGATGGTTTGAAACTCCTTGTCGCGCTCGACGACGAAGCGGATCGGCGATGCGCTGTGCTCGGCCTCGCGAAGGGCGAGCCGCAGCGCGTCGAGGCTAAAGGCGTTTCCGTTGACCGCGGCGAGGTGCATGTCGGGCGTCATTCCGGCGTGGAAGGCGGGGCTGTCCCACCACACGTTGCCGAGATCGCCGTTGTTCTTAACGGAGAATCCGATGGAAGTGCCGAAGTCGGTGAAGGCATCGGGGCGCTCGGTGTGTTTGAGCCAGTCGGGCGGCGTGTCGCTATATGTCAGGCGGTACCCTCCGCGGGTGATTCCGTCTTCCGGGGTGTGCGGATTCAGCTCATAGACGCGCTGTTGCAGAAAACCTTTCCAATCGGAGGGCTGGACGGTATTCAGCGCGGCGACGAGATCGTCGAATGTATAAGTGCGGGTGACGAAGCTGCCGTTGTCGATTCCGAAGAAGAGGCGGGCAAAATCGTCCAGCGACTTTTTGCCGCCGCTCAACTCGCGGATTCTGGTGTCGGCGTCGAGCCAGATCAAGAGCCCTTCCTGATAGTAATCTTCGTCGCGCTGCCAACTCACCCAGCTCACCGGGCGGCGCTGCGACATCGTCGGCTGGTTCGTGGTATCCACGAGGGGACGCCAGGTTCTGCCGGGGCTGGCGACAAAATTGGCCGCGATGCGGGCGATCAGGTCGCGTGTCTGCGCGGGCGTTCGCAGGCCCGATCGCGCCGTGAGCACATAGCCGAAATACTGCGTCATCCCTTCGTAAACCCAGAGCAGATCGTCCTGCATGGGAACGTTGAAATTGGGCGTCCAGAGGTCGGCCGGCCGGCGGAACTTGCCATTCCAGGAATGCGTGTATTCGTGCGCCAGAAGGTCGCGGTTCGGCACGCCCGCCGCCCAGTCGGTGAAGTAGTTGGCGCGGCTTCCATCCTCGCTGGACTGATGATGCTCCAGGCCCATTCCGCCCACGATGTTGCTGACGGAGAAGAGGAAATCGTAGTGACCGTAGTGGCGCGAGCCGAAGAGCCGGGCCGCCTGCTCGACCATGGCGCGATGCAGTTTCAGCTCATCCGGGGTGACCGCGAGATCGTCCGGGGTATCGCCGAAGATGTCGAGATAAACGCGATTGTCCGGGCCGGTGGAAAGGTCCTCGCGGCGGAAATTCACGCCCGCGTACAAAGGCGAATCGACCAGGGTGTTGAGCGGCGTATCTTTGAATTGAACCTGTGTGCCGTTTTGCGATTGGACTTCGAGCGCGCTTGCGAAATGCCAGCCCTCCGGCAGGCGGATGCCGGGCGCGAACCGGATGTCTCTGGAAAAGTAGCCCGCCGGATAGAGCACGACCATGCTCCACGCCAGGTCGAGAATGTTTTTCGAAAACGAAATGCGGCCGTCTTTGGCCTGAATGGGGGCGAGGTAATCGAAATTCACTGCGAGGGTGCGGGCGCCCTCGGGGACGCGGATGTGGAACGCGTACACGTTGACGCGATCGCGCGTCCACGGAACCCGTTGTCCGTTGGCGGTTACATCGAGGCCGGTCAGTTGGGAAACGGGGCCGGTGGGGGAATGATTGCCGGGGATCCATTGCGGATAGAGCAGGGTGAGCTCGCCGGGCTCGACCGGGATGGTTTCGTGCACGGCGATCACGCGATGCGGGACGTCGGCCACATCGACGGTAAGGGAGATCGTGCCCGGATACGGCCGATCGACGGGCGCCGGCACCGGAGGCGGCAGGGGAACCGCCTGCGGTCCCTGCGTTTGGGAAAGAGCGGATGACGCGAGAGCGATGCAAAGAGCCGCCGGGAAGATGAGGATCCGCATAGGATTCAAGTGTATCCGAAGCGGTGGAGCGGGCGGGGTTCGTGGGCGCACAAAGCGGCGGGGGTTTGGCGGACTGAAGTCCGCCGCAGGCTGAAGTCTGCCCAATGGGAGGTTTAGTGGGCGGCGCCGGCTGGTTGGCTGGCGGCCTGGCGATCGGCGACCACGGTCGCGGATTCGCGGCGGACGCGGCCGGCGGGGATGGTCCCGTCGCCGTCGAGCAGGCGGCGGAGCATGGCGGACTTATCAGAGCCGGTCACGACCCAGAGAACGCTCCGAGCGCGGTTGAGCACGGGGTAGGTGAGGGTCATGCGGCGGCGGCCCAGGTAGACGGCGGTCAAGCCGACATCCACGCGCGTCAGCCCGAGAACCGAATCTCCGGGCACCAGAGAAGCGGTGTGTCCATCGGAACCGAGGCCGAGGTGGACCAGATCGAGCACGGCCGGAGATCCGGCGGCTTTTTGCAGTTCGAGTGCGTACTCGGCCGCGGCGTGATCGAGATCGCGCGCTTCCACGGGCATGGCGTGAACCTGGTCCGGAGCGAGCGGAACGCGGCTGAGCAGGCTCTGCTGAAGGTGCGTCAGGTTGCGGTCGGGATCTCCTGCGGGGGCGACGCGTTCATCCACCTGGTAGAGGTGCACGGCGTGCCAGGGAACGTCTTCGGAGGCGAGGGCTTCGAGCATGATCCAGGGTGTGTGGCCGCCGCTCACGGCAAAGGCAAAGCGGCCGCGAGCGGCGACGGCGGAACGGGCGGCTGCGGCGATGGCGGCAGCGCCGTTGCGGGCTACGGAATCGACATTATCAAAGATATCGAGTTTCATTGTCTCCTGATGGCCGCGCTGAGGGCGGCTTCTTCGAGTGTAATCAACTGGCGATGGCCTGTTTGAGAACGGCGCTCTTGGATTCGATGACGGTCATCAGATCGTTCCAGGACTTGACGAAGGAGGCCGCGCCTTCCTTTTGCAACTGTGCGGCGAGGGCATCGATATCGACGCCGGCGGCGCCGAATTTCGCCAGCACTTCTTCGGCATCGCCGCCATCGGCGGGCAATATGCTGCCGACTTCGCCATGATCGGCGAGGGCTTTCAAGGTGCCATCGGGCATGGTGTTGACGGTGAACGGCGCGGCCAGCGCCTTGACGTAGAGCACGTCGGAGGCTTTCGGGTCTTTCGTTCCGGTGCTGGCCCAGAGCAAGCGCTGCGGGCGCGCGCCGAAGTTGAAGGCCCGCTGCCAGCGCGGCGAGGAAAGCAGACCGCAGTATGCCTTGTAGGCGCGGCGGGCGATCGCGATTCCAAGCTGGTCGCGCAGCGCGTCGGGAACCTTGCCCGACACGGCGACATCCCAGCGGCTGATAAAGAGGGACGCGACGGAGCCGACATCGGGGTTCAGCCCGCGCTCGATGCGCCGCTCGACGCCGCGGAGGTAGGCGCCGGCGGCCGCCAGATATTGTTCGCGGGAGAACAGCAGCGTGACGTTCACAGGCACGCCGGCGAAAATGGCCTCTTCGATGGCGGGCAGGCCTTCGGGGGTCCCGGGTATTTTGATGAACAGATTCGGCTGCGCTGCCCGTGTGTGCAGGTCCCTGGCGGCCGCGAGACTACTGGCGGTATCGTAAGCGAGCAGGGGAGAAACCTCGAGCGAGACCCATCCATCGACGCCATCGGTCTGCTCGTGAATCGGGCGAAACAGGCCGGCGGCGCGGGTGAGATCTTCCAGGGCCAGTTCAAAGAAAAGTGCTTCGCCCGAAGTGCCGGCGCGCAGTTTCTCGCGGATGGCCGCATCGTACGCGGTGCTGTTCCTGATGGAGTGGTCGAAAATCGTAGGGTTCGACGTCAGACCGGTCACCGACAACTCATCGATATAGCGCTTGAGCGTGCCGCTGTTGAGGATGTCGCGGGTGATATTGTCGAGCCAGATGCTTTGTCCAAGGTTGCGAAGCGATTGAGTAGCCTTCATCGATAGCAATCTCCACAGCTGTCCATTGATTTGGAGTCGTGATTGTCGAAAAGGTTGCGAGGGATTTGTGAACCCGCTCACACCTCTGTTGCGTAAAACCTGTGCGCCAGAACTTATGGTTTGCCGGAAGTCTGGAACGCCCATGTGCGGTCGAGCCATGACGGCTGCAGCCCGTGGCGGCTGAGGGTATCCAGCACCCGGTGGGGCGTTCCGAGATCGGTCCATCCGGATCCGCCATCGCGCAGAACCATCAGCCGGCGGGTGGCGCCGCGCAGAACGGTTTTGGAAAAATCAACGGACGCGATCCGGGAATACAATTCCTCCATTTGAGAAGCGTTGTTCACCGATTCCAGCGCTTTTGTGAGCTGCGGAACGGTGGCCTGAAACAGCTCCAGGAAGGCGCCGGCGAATCCGATTGTGACGAACGTGTTCCAGAGACAGCCGCGGCGGAGCAGGATTTCGGCGCGGCGCGCGGTGGGCTTCTCCCAGAACCGGGAAACGCGCTGCAAGGGATGAACGAGGGAATCGACCAGCGTGCGGCCGGGTTGAATCCATCCGTACTCCGTCTCCGGATAGCGGGCATCGGCGCCGACTACCACCACCGAACTGGGGTACTGCTCGACCTGTTCCAGGGCCGATTCCACGCAGTCGCAGAAAGACTGTGGGTTCGCATAATAGTGGTCGGACGGAATGAAGGCGACGGTTGCGTCTTCATCGAGGCGAAGAATGGTCTGCACACACAGCGCCATCGCAACACCGGTCCCGCGGTTGCCGGGCTGAACGACGCGCAGCGCATCCGAGACCCCGGCAAGCTGCTCTCCGTAGTACTCCCGGTGAGCGCTGGAGAGCACGAACAGCGTGCGGTCTTGGGGGAAAAGCGGAGCGATGCGCTCGCGGGTGTGGGAGAGAAGGCTCTTTTCGCCGAAAAGGGGACAGAACTGTTTCGGGCGGGAATCGCCGGAGATTTTTTGGGTCAACTGCTGCAGGCGGGAGCCGTCTCCACCGGCCAGCACCACCGCCCATGAGTGCCGATTTTCTGAATTCGCGGACATCGAGTGAACCTGTACGTGATTTTTCGCGCTCCGCCTGCTCGCGATGACAAGACGTTGCAGTGCACTTCGATTGCCGCCGGCAGCCGGCCGGAAAATCAAGCATTTCAACGGGCGGATTGACGGCTATCGGCCAGGGAGTCTGATATTCGACGCGAATCAACGACACGCGGGCGGAGCGCACCCCAAGATCTGTAGGCGGGAGGCACTCGATGGCGGGATGATCCGCTGGACCGGCTCGTGCATACTGGACAGGAGTGAGCGAGCTATGGGCAATCTTCGATATACCAATCTTCCGGCTGACGCCTCGAGTGAAGATGTTCTGATCGAACTGGCGCTCGACGTGAACTGGACTCTCAGCCGCGACGCGGACAAGCTGTGGCGGCAGTTGAACCCGGAGCTGTGGGGGCGGACCCACAATCCGTGGGCGGTGCTGCAAACGGTATCCGGGCAGAATCTCAAGCAGATCACCTCGGAGCCCGGGTTTCGCGCGACCCTGGACGAAATTCTGCGGGAGCGGTCGGCGGAGAACGACGCGCCGCGCTGGTTTCCGGAAAGCCACCCGAACTCGACGCTCACCTGCGTTGCTTACTTCAGCATGGAGTACATGCTGAGCGAGGCGCTTCCGATTTATTCCGGTGGATTGGGGAATGTGGCGGGCGACCAGCTCAAGGCGAGCAGCGATCTTGGTGTGCCGGTGGTGGCGGTGGGGCTGCTGTATTCGCAGGGCTATTTCCGCCAGGAAGTGGATCGCGACGGCGCACAGCGCGCGCTGTACCCGTTCAACGACCCCGGTCAGCTTCCCGTTTCGCCGCTGCGCCACGCCAACGGCGACTGGCTGCGGTTCAGTATTCCATTTCCAGGGTGCGATCTGTGGGTGCGGGTGTGGGAAGTGAAGGTGGGGTTTCGCAGGCTGCTGCTGCTGGACACGAACGATCCGGCGAATATCCCGCAATACCGCGGGATCACCAGCGAACTGTACGGCGGCGGTCCGGAGTTGCGGCTGCGGCAGGAGCACGTGCTGGGAATCGGAGGGTGGCGCCTGCTGCGGTCGCTGGGGATGCGGCCGGAGGTCTGCCATCTGAACGAAGGCCACGCGGCGTTCGCGGTGCTGGAGAGGGCGGCGAGTTTCATGGACGATACCGGGAACCCGTTCGGCCCGGCGCTGGCGGCGACCCGCGCCGGAAACCTGTTTACGACGCACACGCCGGTGGAGGCGGGCTTCGACCGTTTCCCGGTGGACCTGGTGCGCACGCATTTCCACGGGTACTGCGGCGAGCGGCTGGGCATCGGCTTCGACGAATTGATGGCGCTGGGCAGACGCAATCCGGCGGATGCGGCGGAGCCGTTCAACATGGCGTACCTGGCGATTCGGGGAAGCGGTGCGGTGAACGGCGTGAGCCGGCTGCACGGCGAGGTGAGCCGCGAACTGTTTCAGCCCCTGTTCCCCCGCTGGCCGCGCGAGGAAGTGCCGGTGGGCCACGTGACCAACGGCATTCACGTGCCGACCTGGGACTCCGACGAAGCGCATCAGCTCTGGAACGCGGCCTGCGGCGCGAACTGCTGGCGCGATGGAATGGAGCGCCTGGAGCCGCTGGTGCGCGCGATGAGCGACGCGGCGATCTGGAACATGCGGAACGCGGCGCGGAAATCGCTCGTCGAGCGCGTGCGGCATCGGTACGCGCGGCAGATCGCGATTCAGGGCGGTTCGCCGCGCGAGATCGCCGAAGCCGGCGCGGTTTTCGACGAGAACGCCCTCACCCTGGGGTTCGCGCGCCGTTTTGCCACTTACAAGCGGCCCAACCTGCTGCTCCACGATGCCGGGAGGCTGACGCGCCTGCTCAGCAACCCGCAGCGCAAGGTGCAACTGGTGATTGCAGGCAAGGCGCATCCGCAGGATGGGGCGGGGCAGGAGATGATCCGCCAGTGGAGCGAGTTCATCCACCGCTCGGGAATTCACTCTTCAGTGGTGTTTCTGAGCGACTACGACATGTTGTTGACGGAGCGGATGGTGGGCGGCGTGGATGTGTGGATCAACACGCCGCGAAGGCCCTGGGAGGCCAGCGGCACCAGCGGCATGAAGGTCCTGGTGAACGGCGGGCTGAATCTTTCGGAGACCGATGGATGGTGGGCCGAAGCCTACTCGCCCGAAGTGGGGTGGGCGATTGGCGACGGCCGCGAACATGGCGACGACCCGGCATGGGACGCCGCCGAAGCGGAGGCGGTTTACGGTCTGCTGGAACAACAGATTGTCCCGCAGTTTTACGAACGCAACGAGGCCGGGATTCCCGCGCGCTGGATTGCGCTCATCCGCGAGAGCATGTCGCGACTGACGCCGGCGTTTTCGGCCAACCGCACCGTCCGCGAGTACACCAACGACTATTACATTCCGGCGGCGGCGGCGTATTGCGCGCGCACGGCCGAGGGAGGAAAACTGGCGGCGGATCTGTTTGGCTGGACGCAGAAGGTGGGGCGGGAATGGAGCGGTGTTTCATTCGGTCCGCTGCGGGTAGAGGCGAGGGACGGCTCGCTGCATTTCGAGATTCCGGTCCGCGTGGGGAGATTGGATCCGGACGCGGTTCGCGTCGAGTTGTTCGCGGAGGGCCGCACAGGAGACGGGCCGGTGCGGAAGATCATGGATCGCGGGGCGCAGGTGCAGTCGGGTGAATTCGTGTATACGGCGAGCGTGGGAGGAGATCGGCCCGCGGCCGACTTCACGCCGCGGGTCGTCCCGTTTCACCCCAGCGCGTCGGTGCCGCTGGAAGCGGGCGAGATTTTGTGGCAGAAGTGAGGGGGCGGAGGAGGAAAGCACCGGCGGTGAGACCGCCGGCGCTGCCGGGCGCGGGGGAACTCAGGAGGCTCTTTTCACTTTGGGGCGCGCGGTTTCGCCCAGGAAGGCCAACAGGTCGGCGTTGATCTGGCCGGCGTGGGTGGTGCACATGCCGTGCGGCGCTCCCGGATAGACTTTCAGGGTGGCGTTCTTCACGAGTTTCACGGAGAGCATCGCGGAATCGGCGATGGGCACAATCTGGTCGGCGTCGCCGTGCAGAATCAGGGTGGGCACGTCGATCTTCTTGAGGTCTTCGGTGAAATCGGTTTCGGAGAAGGCCTTGATGCAATCGTAGGCGGCTTTGATGGAGCAGATCATACTCTGCAGCCAGAAGGATTCGCGAGCGCCCTCGGAGATTTTCGCTCCGGGCTTGTTGTAGCCGTAGAACGGCATCGACAGATCCTTGAAGAATTGCGCCCGGTCCTCGGTGACGCCCTTGCGGATTTCGTCGAACGCCGCCATGGGCAGGCCGCCGGGATTGGCCGCCGTCTTTAACATCAGGGGAGGAACGGCGCTGATCAGGACGGCGGCTCTGACGCGCCTGGAGCCGTGGCGGCCGATATAGCGCGCCACTTCGCCGCCGCCGGTAGAGTGCCCGACGATAGTGGCGTCCTTCACGTCGAGCGCTTCGATGAGCTCGGCGAGATCGTCCGCGTAGGTGTTCATGTCGTTGCCGTTCCATGGCTGGCTCGAGCGGCCATGGCCGCGGCGATCGTGTGCGATCACGCGGTAGCCGTTCTGGCCGAGAAACAGCATCTGCGGATCCCAGGCGTCGGCGCTGAGCGGCCAGCCATGGCAGAGGACGACGGGGTCTCCGGTTCCCCAATCCTTGTAATAGATTTCCGTGCCATCTTTTGTCTTGAGAGTGCTCATTGTTCTTCTCCTTGCATTCGCTAGTGGTGTGTCAGACAGACGTCTTTTCGGTTTCGAGCGGATGGGTCATGTCTTCGGGGCGCACCCATTCGTCGAACTGTTCCGCGGTGAGGAAGCCAAGCTGGAGCGCGGCTTCGCGCAGGGTGAGATTTTCGCGATAGGCTTTGAGGGAAATCCGGGCCGCTTTCTCGTAGCCGATATGCGGACTGAGAGCCGTGACCAGCATCAGCGAGTTCTCGAGGTGATCGCGGATGCGCAGGGTGTCGGGCTGGATGCCTTTGGCGCAGCGCTCGTTGAAGGAGCGCGCGCCCTCCGCCAGGAGCCGGGTGGATTCCAGCACATTGTGCAGGATCACGGGCTTATAGACATTGAGCTGGAAGTTGCCCTGCGAGCCGGCGAAGGCGACGGACTGATCGTTGCCGAAGACTTCGACCGCGACCATGGTCAGCGCCTCGCACTGAGTGGGGTTAATCTTGCCGGGCATGATGGACGAGCCCGGCTCGTTTTCCGGAAGCTTCAGTTCGGCGAAGCCGGCGCGCGGGCCGCAGGCATACCAGCGCACGTCGTTGGCGATCTTCATGAGTGCGCCGGCCAAAGTGCGCAGAGCGGCGCTCACGTTGACCATGGCATCGTGCGCGGAGAGTGCGGCGAACTTGTTGGGAGCGGAGACGAACGGTTTGCCGGTTTCGGCGGCGATTCTACGGGCCGCCGCCTCTCCGAAATGCGGGTCCGCGTTGAGACCCGTGCCCACGGCCGTGCCGCCGATAGCGAGCGCGTATACGCCCGGCAGAGCCGCACGGATCGCGTCGAGCGCCTGATCGAGCTGCGCCACCCAGCCGGAAATCACCTGGCCCAGCGTTAGAGGCGTGGCGTCCTGCAGGTGCGTGCGGCCCACCATCACGATGCCGGAGAATTCGCGCGATTTGGCGTGCAGGGTATCGCGAAGCTCGCCGACCGCGGGGACAAGCATGCCCTCGAGCTCTTCGACAGTCGCGATGTGCATCACGGTGGGGAAGGTGTCGTTGGACGACTGGCTGTGATTCACGTCATCGTTGGGATGGATCGGCTTTTTCGAGCCCACCACCCCACCCGCCAGTTGAATGGCGCGGTTGGCGATCACCTCGTTGGCGTTCATGTTGGTCTGGGTACCGGAACCGGTCTGGAAGACGACCAGGGGAAATTCGCCGTCCAGTTTGCCATCGATGACCTCCTGCGCGGCGCGGACGATGAGATCGACGTTGTCTTTCGGCAACTGGCCTAATTCCCCGTTGGCGAGCGCGGCGCACTTTTTGAGAATGCCGAGCGCGCGAATGACGGGGCGGCCCCAATGGTAGCGTCCGACGCCGATGGGGAAGTTGCGAAGCGCCCGCTCGGTCTCGGCGCCCCAGAGATGGTTTGCCGGAACCTGGACATCCCCCAGCGAGTCGCGTTCCACGCGAAAGCGATCATCAGTCGAATTCATGGCGCTCCTATGCTGCGCAGGCCGCGGCGCTTTCCTTCGGTCGCGCCGGATGGCGTCCGGTCGGTTACGAACGGGACTGACCCGGCGTAAGTATCGATTCGCACGAATGAGCGAGACGATTCGCCTTCGTTCTCTTCGTGAAGTAAGAGAGCCAACCCTCAGATGTAGGGCAATCCGGATGCCAAGCTCGGGAAGGGGCAAGCGTGCGGAAGGCAAAGCCCTGTTCCACGAACCGGTGCCGCCGTTGTAACGCGGTGTCGAAATATCGGCGCCGCATCAAAGTTTACTTATCAGGGTTCACTTCAGAAATGTTCCTCGTTCCAGGTCCTCGAAAGCCTGGCGCAGTTCCGTCTGCGTGTTCATGACGATGGGGCCATACCAGGCAACGGGTTCCTGCAGCGGTTTGCCCGAAACCAGGAGAAAGCGGATGCCATCTTCGCCCGCCTGCACTTCGAGTTCGTCGCCGCTGTCGAAGAGAATGAGCGAGCGGTTCGTGACGTCGGCGGGAGGCGCGGTTTCCAGCCATTTGACGCTTTCAGTAGGGACGGCGAGAGGGCCCGAAGCATTGCAAAACTTGCCCTGGCCGGCGAAAACGTAAGCGAAAGCGTGACGAGTGGTTTCGATGGGCAGGGTTCTCCTGCGTCCTGGTGGAACGGAGACATCGATGTAAATCGGATCGGCCGCGATTCCTTCGACGGGGCCGCGCTTGCCCCAGAAGCTGCCACAGACTATGCGCACCTGCGTGCCGTCGTCATCGGTCACTTCGGGAATGTCGGGGGACTTCACCTCCTGGTAGCGGGGAGGGGTCATTTTCAGCGCGGCAGGAAGGTTGGCCCACAACTGAAATCCGTGCATGCGGCCGGCGGGATCGCCTTTGGGCATCTCCTGGTGAATGATGCCGCTGCCGGCGGTCATCCATTGGATATCGCCGGCGCCGATGGTGCCGCGGTTGCCCATGCTGTCACCGTGGTCGACGGTGCCGGCCAGCACGTAGGTGATGGTTTCGATGCCGCGATGAGGATGCCAGGGAAAGCCGGCCAGATAATCCGCGGGCACATCGTTGCGGAAGTCATCGAGAAGCAGGAAGGGGTCGAAGTCTTTGGTGTTGCCGAAGCCGAAGGCGCGCCGCAGATGAACGCCGGCGCCTTCGATGGTCGGTTTGGATTGAATGACGCGATTCACGGGTCGAAGCGACATGTGGACTCCTATTCCCTGAAAACAGGATGGCACGAACGGAGGGGCGCTGAGAGGCGCGCGCCGGCATCAGGCGTTGCTCATTCCGCCATCGATCACGAGTTCGCTGCCGGCAGTGAAAGCGGCTTCTTCGGAGGCGAGAAAAACAATAGCGCGCGCCACCTCGGCGGGATCTCCGAAGCGATGCATCGGAACCTGGTTCTGGAGCGACGCCGATGCGGCATCAAGATCGTTCTTCGAAAGGCCGAGCTTGCCGTAGAGAGGCGTGGCGACGGGTCCGGGGCTGACGGCATTGACACGAATGCCGCGCGGCACGAGCTCACCGGTAAGCGTCCGCGCAAGCGAGAGCAGCGCGGCCTTGGAAGCTCCGTAGACGCTGGTATTCGGCATGCCGAAGTGGGCGTTGACGGACCCGGTGAACACGATGGCAGCGGGATTGGCGAAGACGGGAAGCAGCGCCTGCACCAGAAAGAACGGCCCCTTGCAATTGATGGCGAACGAGCGGTCGAAGCCGGCTTCGTCCCACCTTTCAACGGGCCGCAAGTCGGCGATTCCGGCGTTGGCCACCAGAATATCGAGCCGGCCGAAGGCCCCGGCGACGGTTTGCGCGAGCGCGCGCTGGGCGGCGGTATCGCCGGCATCGGAGGGAACGACCAAAACGGCGTTCCCGAGCTGACGACGCGCCTCCTCGATGGTGGCGGGATTCGTGCCTGTGATCACGACCCGGGCGCCCTCGGCGAGAAACTGACGGGCGGTTTCGAAACCGATGCCGGTAGTTCCTCCGGTGATGAGAGCGCGCTTGCCCTGTAGTCTGTCCATAACGGTCGATGCCGCCGCAGATTACGAACTGGCCCCGGCGGTCTGTGCGAAGGGAGCCCAGCTCTCGGAAGCGATTGCGCCCGGAGGCGCCGCGAGATCGATGCGGGAATCCGGCGATTCGCGGAAGATGCCGAGTTTGCGCATGCGGGAAAGCAGCGTCGTGCGGGGCAGGCCCAACTTCGCTGCCGCACCCGCACGTCCGCCCACCACCCAATTGGTCTGGCGCAGGGTTTCGGCGATGTAGACGCGCTCCACTTCGGCCAGAGTCTGGCTGGAAGGCGCTTCCTGGCCGGCCGGCACGATGCGGGTCAGTGCGGCGAGCGGCGGATTCAAGCGCCGGCCCTCGGTGACCACCACCGCGCGCTCGATGAAATTCTGCAGTTCGCGAATGTTTCCGGGCCACTCATAGCCCACGAGAACGTCCATTACCTGCTCGGGAATCTCGTCGATGATCTTGTTCATGGCTTCGGAAAAATGCTGGACGAAGTGGCGGACGAGAAGCGGAATATCTTCGACGCGATCGCGCAGGGCCGGCAACTGAATCGGAAAGACGTTGAGCCGGTAGTAAAGGTCGGCGCGGAAGCGTCGCTCGTTCACCATCTGTGCGAGGTTCTGGTTGGTCGCAGCGACAATCCGCACATCCACGCGAACGGTCTGTGAGCTTCCCAGGCGCTCGAATTCCTGCTCCTGCAAAGCGCGCAGAAGCTTGGGCTGCAGTTCGAGCGGCAGGTCGCCGATTTCATCGAGGAACAAAGTTCCCTTGTTGGCGAGCTGCAGGCGTCCCATTCGCTGGCTGAGCGCTCCGGTGAATGCGCCGCGCTCGTGCCCGAACAGTTCGCTTTCCAGCAGCCCCGCGGGTATCGCGGCGCAATTGAGCCGTACGAAGGGGCCGGCCGAACGCTGGCTGCGCTCGTGGATGGAGCGGGCGATCAACTCCTTTCCGGTACCCGTTTCGCCGTGAACCAGGACGGCGCAGGCGGCCGGAGCCACCAGATTCACCTGTTCGATCACGGCGTGGAATTTTGCACTTGCTCCGATCATTTCGCGTTCCATGAGAGTCGGCATGACAATTCACCTTTACGATTCAGTAATGATTTCGGCCAGAAACCGGGAGCGGCGTTCGTTTTCGTCGATCCAGGTCTCGATCAGACTGGTGGTTGGGGAAATCCCGGCCGCAGCGGCAGGTTGAAAGAGGTCGCGATATACGCAGTGTTGGCGGCTACTTTCCGGAATCATATCGCCTCCTCTTTCGTTTCCTCCATGGCTGCCACGGCAACCACCACTTTCCCCCGATGCTGTCCCGGCGCCTTGCCGGCGAATGCGTCCGCGGCTCGCGACAGGGGAACCACGGCATCCACCACGGTACGCAGGCGGCCGGCGTCCAGCAAATCGGCAATCTGTACAAGCTGCTTCCGGTCGGGTTTGACAATGAAGAAGGCGCTTGCGGCACGGGGATCGGTGGATCCCTCGGTCGAAGAAGCGATCGTCACCATCCGTCCGCCGGGCTTGAGGACACTCCAGGATCGTTCCAGAGTGTCGCCCCCGACGGTATCGAAGACCACGTCCAAGTCGCGGACGCTGTCTTCGAAGCGCGACGAGCGGTAGTCGATCACGCGCTCGGCGCCGAGCCCCAGCAGAAAGCCGGCGTTATTCGCCGACGCTGTGGCAATCGTGTGAGCGCCGTGCAGGCTTGCGAGTTGCACGGCGAAGATTCCCACCCCGCCCGCCGCGCCGTGGACCAGGATGCGTTCTCCGGCCTGCAGCGCGGCGTGATCGAAGAGGCCCTGCCAGGCGGTGAGAGCGGCGATGGGCACGGAAGCCGCCTCAACGTGGCTCAAGCGGCGCGGCTTGGGAGCTACGGCGAAAGAGGGGGCAATGCAGAAATCCGCCATGGCGCCCTCGGCATACCAATCGTTCATACCGAATACTTCAGCGCCGGTTTCCCGGGGGTCGACATCCTCACCGGTGGCGGCGACGACGCCGGAGAACTCGTGGCCGGGAACCGCGCAGGCGCGGATTTCGCCGCTCTGGCGGTGAGTCGTGGGGTACCAGGAAAGCTCGCTCGGCGTTACACCCGCGGCGCAGACGCGGATCAAGAGCTCGCCGCGCCCCGGCCGCGGCTGGGGGGCGTTGGTCCCCAGCACGGGAGGCAGGTTGGGTTCCGCTACGAAGAGACTCCGCATGGCTTACCTCGCTCTCCGCTGCCGCCCTGGAAATCCTGCCGTGCTTTTCGCGAACTTCATGGTTGCAGTATGGCGGGTGGACGCCGCGAGCGTCATCCCGACATCGAGGATTTTTGCGCTAACCAGTTCAGTTGAGGGGCCGGCTACCCCGATGGTGGTATCGGCGAACGCGACTCGCGACGAAATTACGTGCCGACCGGCAGACACCGGCCACGGGATGCGCGGGACGGATCAGTGGGATTCGGAGCGGTGATTGGCGCGCGGAATGATGATTTCGCGCCGGCCGAAGAGACGCGCATCGATCGAATAGGCTCCGGGGCCTTGGGCGACAATCGCCAGCAGGATGGCCAGGCCGAAGGAGAACGCGGTGCTGCCGGCGAACACGGGCGCGGAGGCATCGGAGAGCAGGTTGAGACGGACCGAGATGGCGTAGGCCGCGGCGGCGACTCCGGCAAAGGGAGTGAGAAAACCAACCGAGAGCATCGCCCCCGTGAGGACTTCGAATACACCGTTACAGACCAGGGCGGACGACGGATCCGTCGTCTTCAGACAGACGGCTCCGTGGAAAGCGAACGATACACCGACCACCAGCCGGAGAAGCAGCAGGGCGACACCTGCGAATCCGGGGGGAAACGCCAGAAATAGGCGCGGCAAGAGACGCATCAGGTTCCTTCGGCGCTCCTGAGACGCCGTCTGTTACAGAATAATAAATGTCGCAATCGCCGCGAATCACCATTTACCAGAATCATGAGCTACCACTTCCGGGGAATAAAACCGTTACAGATGAATGATGCCGCGGCGAGCCGCGATTGCGATGGCCTGTGTGCGGTCGCTGGCGCCCAGCTTTTCCATGATGTGTTTGATGTGGACCTTAACGGTTTCCTCCGAAATAAACAGGAGTTCGGCTATGTCGCGATTGCGGTTGCCCTGGGCGACCCGGCGGAGCACTTCGACTTCGCGTGCGGTGAGACTCTCTGATCCCAGATTTTCGGCGAGCTGGGCGGCGATTTCCGGCGGCACGCGCTTCTTGCCGGCGTGCACCTGACGAATGACCTCCGCCAGTTCGCTGGGCGGCGTGCTCTTCAGAATGTACCCGCGGGCGCCGGCTTGCAGCGCGCGCTGAACTTCCACGTCGCCTTCGAACGTGGTCAGCATCACGATGCGGGATTCGGGGAATTCCGTTCGGATGGCGATCATGGCATCGATGCCGCTGAGGTCGGGCAGCCGCAGGTCCATCAGGGTGACGTCGGGGCGAAATTCCCGGTAACGGGCAATGGCCTCCTTGCCGTTGGCTGCCTGGGAGACAAGCACCATATCGGGCTGGCTGTCGATGATGGCGGCGATCCCCTCGCGCAGGAGGGGGTGATCATCGACGCTGAGTACCCGGATTGAAGTGGGTTTGCCCGGCAGGTCTTCCATGACCGCAACACCCTCAAAAAGACGCAAAACGCTCCTGTAGCATCTGTAACATCCCTGATTGACGAGACTAGCAGAGGCGAGCGCTATGCGAATCCCTGAGAGGAGGAAAGGCGGAATACCACTATCGGGTTATTTCGACGTTCGGCCTGTTTTCGTGCGGAACCGTCAGAGCTGGATGATTCCGCGGCGCACGGCGATGGCGATGGCCTGGGTGCGGTCCTTGGCGCCGAGCTTGTCGATGATGTGTTTGACGTGTACCTTCACCGTCTCCTCGGAGATGAAGAGCTGCTCGGCGATATCGCGGTTGCGGTTTCCGCCAGCGAGCAGGCGCAGCACTTCGATTTCGCGGACGGTGAGGTTTTCATCGCCCATGTGTTCCGCCAGGTGGGCGGCCACTTCGGGGGGCACGCGCTTTTTCCCGGCGTGGACCTGGCGGATGATGTCCAGCAGTTCTTCCGGAGGCGAGCTCTTGAGAATGTAGCCGCGCGCGCCGGCGGCGAGCGCGCGCCTGATATCCACGTCGCCTTCGAAGGTAGTGAGCATGACGATGCGGGCGTCGGGAAACTCGTTGCGGATGGCGATCATGGCGTCGATGCCGCTGATGTCGGGCAGGCGCAGATCCATCAGTACGACGTCCGGGCGCGCTTCGCGGTAGACGAGAATGGCCTCCCGTCCGTTGGCCGCCTGGGCCGCGAGCTGCATGTCGGGCTGGCTGTCGATAATGCTGCCGACGCCTTCGCGCAGCAGCGGATGATCGTCCACGCTCATGACCCGAATCTTCACCGGCTGGCTGACAGCCGCATGACTCATACTTTCTCCTCCTTGTCGACGGCCGGTTGCTCCTCCGTCGTTCGCTTTCGCCGCCACACGGGCAGCCATTGCCGTTGCCGCGGTGGATCGAGCCTGGCAAACGCGATGTGGCCGGGCACGGTCAACAGCACTTCGGTTCCGGCCTGGGCGCGGCTCCACATTTTCAACTGGGCGCCGATTCCCTCCGCCCGCTCGCGCATTCCGACGAGCCCGAAATGGCCATCGCGGCCGGATCGCAGAATCTCCTGATCGATGCCGCGCCCCTGGTCGCGGACCGACAGCCGCAGATCGGCACTGTAACAGATCTGCATTTCGATGGTCGAGGAGCCGGAGTGGCGGAAGGCGTTGACCAGCGCTTCGCGGCCGATGCGGTAGACTTCGTCGCGGATCAACGGACTGAGCGGCCGGGTTTCCCCATCCACGACGATGCGGAACTCGACCGATTCGGCGGCCACAAACTCCTCGGACACGCGCGAAAAGGCGCTGTGCAGATCCCTGGCGCTGGCGTCGGAAGAGCGCAGGCCGCGGACCGCGTTGCGGCTTTCGTTGACCACCTGCCGCATCATTGCCAGCACACGGCCGAACTGCTTCCGGGAGGGCGATTCGGCCGGCAGGGCTTCCACGGCAACGTGCAGTTGCATCGACGCGGCGAGGAGGCCCTGCAGCAGGGTATCGTGCAATTCCTGTCCGATGCGGGTACGTTCCGCGAGGCGCTCTTCGTAGCGGATGGCCAGTTGGCGGGTCACACGGCGCAGCCGCATGCGGTAAACGGCGAGCGAAAGCAAACCACAGGCGAGCACCACGAGCCCGCGAAACCAGAACGTCTGCCACACCGCGGGAATCACTTCGAGCCCGACGGAGGATTCGGCGCTGTTCCAGATGCCCTCGCTGTTACTGGCGATCACGCGGAAGCGGTAGCTGCCGGCGGCGAGATTGGTGTAGACGGTTTCACGAAGCGCCGTCGGCTCACTCCAGCCGCGATCGAAGCTGTCGAGGCGGTAGCGGTAGCGAACGCGCTCGGGAACCGCGAGGCTCAAGCCGACATAGTGGAAGCGGATTCTCTGGCCGCCGGCGCGAATCTTGAGCGGCGCTCCGGGATTCAGCGGATTGCCGTCCACGGTGACCGACTCAATGTGCACGATCGCGGGGGCGGGAGCGGGATTCAAGCGGCCGGCATCGACCACCGAGACGCCGCGGCCCAGGGAGAACCAGATGCGGCCCGCGGCATCGTTCACCACAGAGCGGTCGCGCCGCACGCCTTCCGGGAGAGGAATGCCGTCCGCCGATCCGAAGGTGCGGACCGGACCGGCGCCCGCGGCCTGGCCGAGCAAGTGGGATCGCGAGAGGCGCGCGACAGAGCGCGGGGTCGCGATCCAGAGGCCGTCGCGGCCATCATCGGCAATTCCCAGAATCGGATCATTGGCGGATTGGGGAAGGTCGCGAGGAATCCGAGCCACTCCGCCGCGCAGGTAAGCGATACCGTTGTCCGTGCCGATCCACAGGATTCCGGAGGAGTCCACGGTGAGACAGTTGATGCGGCCGGGCGGCAGGTCACTGTCGCTTGCCAGACGCTTCCACTGATCACGCACGAACTCCTCGAGGCCATTCGGGGTGGCGAACCACATGGCGCCGCCGGGGCCTTCCGCGATGGCCGAGATCGTGTTGGACGCGAGACCGCCGCTGGAGGTGTATGTCGTGATGCGGCCGTCGCGTATCCGGCTCACGCCGCTGTCCAGGGAGCCCGCCCACACGGCGCCGTCGCGGCTGCAATGTACCGAATAAATGCTGCCGTGCGCCAGGCCATCGGCGGCGGTGAAGGTCTCCGCTTGCGGCGCGCCGTTCTCGATGCGCAGGTGCGTCAGGCCGCCGCTCTGCCTGCCGACCCAGATTCCGTCGGGGCCTCCATCGATGGAGTAGACGACATCGTTGTTCAAGCCGGCGGCGGTGACGGGCCGCCAGGCGGCGCCTTCGAGCAGGTAGAGCCCGCCCGTGGGAGGGGCGTGCCATGTATGACCCGCGGGATCCACGTAAACCGGACCGCCGTCTTCCGAACTGCCGGCGACGGCGGGCGGATACGTCAGAAAGACGCTGTCGCGATAGCGCTCGATACCCTGAGAGCTGCCGACCCAAAGATCGCCTTCGCGGTCTTCAAACAGCGCACTCACCGGTCCGATGCGTTTCCCGGGCAATTGGTCCGCGGGGGAAGTGCCGCTCGAGGCGATGCGCAGCAGGCCATGCGAGGTGCCCAGCCAGAGATTGGAATCGCGGTCTTCGGCCATGGTCAGCACCTGGGTGCGGCGCAAGACCGCGGGCACGCCGTCCTGCGTGAAGCGGGTTCCGTTCCATTTCGCGAGGCCGCGATCCGTGCCTGCCCAGAGAGTGTCTCCCGTGGCGAGAAGACAATTGACTTTGCGGTCCGGCACGCCGGACGGTTCAAAGACCCGTCCGGCGGTGCTGCCGTAGAGGCCGGTATCGCGAGTTCCGGTCCAGATGGTTCCATCACGGGTCTGCGCAACCGAGATGACCAGCAGTCCGGCGGCGGGGGAATCGACCGCGTCGAGTGAACCGTTTCGAATGTGCACAAAACGGAAGGGCCGCTCGAGGATCACATCGTGATTCGCACCCTGGGACATGGCGGTATAGCCGCTGGAGTTGAGGACGGGATCGAAGGCGCCACCGTGGTAGCGGACAAGCTCGCGGTTTTCGAGGCGGATCCACAAGGCGCCCTGGGCGTCCACTGCCAGATCGAGCACCGCGCTCTCGGGAATCGCGGGGGTGTTGGCATGATCGAAGAGCTGGAAGTCGAGGCCATCGAAGCGCACGAGGCCTTTCTGGCCTCCGATCCACAGATAGCCGTCCGGGGTTTCGGCGAGGGCGTGGACCGCGCCTCCCGGATAGCCCTGTTCCTCGGTCCAGCGATTCCGAATGTACTGCTGTAGCAGCCGGCTGGGATTCAGGGCATAGGCCGGCGGCGCAAGCGACACGGAGAGAGCTATGGCCGCCAGCCAGCGGTATCCGCGGCCTGCGCTCTTTCCCTCAGGGCAGATACTCGAAATGGTCAACCACCACCTCGCTGTCGCTTGCATGAATGGGGTCCCCACGATGGTACGCATAATGAGACATGCGAACCGATTCGATTCCCGGCACGGGAACCCCTGAGGTGAAGACATGCTCCGCGACAACCGCGGGGTGGGGTTCGGCTCCATCGCCACGCATTGTGCGGAAAGTTACCCGGCCTGGCTCCCAGTGGAACAGGTGCGTCATTTTCCCCGGGGGCACCTCGAACCCGAATGCGTTGGCCGCCATGTGAAAAGGCTGCACCACGAAGTGGCCGTTGGCGCTTGTCGGCGCTCCCCAACGGGTCATTTCGATATCCATTTCGCGGTTGTACGGCTCCCCCCCGGAATAGTCCCACGTAAATATCGTGAACACCACCGCGGGCTCGAAGTGGGCGACGTCTTCGACCGTGAACCGGTAGGTTCCGTAGCCCAGGCTGCGGGAGAGGCTCACTTCCGAACAGTGCCAGTCCTGCCCTACCTTTTTCATTTGCAGGTGCATCGCCCCGCCGGCATCTACAAAGACATTCGATGCATCGTACTGGTTTGTTACGCCGCCCCGGCTGCTGGGCGCATCGCGAACGCGCCATTCATATCCGCTGAAAGTGACGGTGGCGGAGGGCGATTTCGCCGCGCCGGGAATCGCCGCTACCGCGGCGACACCACCGCCCGGAGACGGCAGCTCATCCAGGGTAAACGGCGGTTGAAACCCGGGGTCCGCCAGGATCGCCGCATATTCGGTGCCCAAATGCGTTGCGTTGGTCCAGTGCGAGTGCGCATCAATTCTGGTAAACGGATTGGTTCTCAGGGGTTGGATCCACCACCTTCCGCTTCTGGCATAAAGTACGATGCGTTGTCCGGGCCGGCCTCCTTGAACCACACCTTCGATGATGTCGTTCTTCTCCAGGCCGCCGGAGTCGGCTTGCGGGATTCGGGTGAACTGAATCTCAGGGCCGCCGTTGCGATGCCGGGCGCCGCATGCGGCTGCCACAATACCGGAAATTGCGGCCACCGCGGCGCGCCTGCTCACGGTCCGGCAGCCAGCGGATGTAACCTTCGATTCGGGGATCCGCCAGATTTGATCGCGTATGAACAGAGCCCCTCCTTTGCTCTCTGCATCCCTGGCACGTTAAGATCTCGCCGCACTTTTTCTGCAGTGGTGGAAAAACCGTTACTATTATCCTAGCCCAGAGAGGGCGGATTCGCCGCGCATTCTCGGGTGTCCTTTTTACGACAATTCCCGCGGTTTTCCTACCACGACTGGGGTATGGCGTGCTTCCGTCGCGGGGTTAGAACAAAAGCACTCTCCCTTGGGATGCACCCGACGGCGAAAGGCTGCAGAGTAGGGAAGGCCGGCTTTGGGGCCGCGCCGCTGCAACAGACGAGGCTGGAAGGAGAGACTGGTGCCGATATACATTTTGGCGTTCCTGATCGGAGTGGTAGCCGGGCTTCGGGCCCTCACCGCGCCGGCGGTGGTGAGCTGGGCCGCGCGGCTGGGATGGATACATCTGGAAAATACGGGCCTCGCGTTTCTGGGAGCAGCCGCCACTCCCTACATTGCGAGTGTCCTGGCGATTGGAGAGCTGATTAACGATAAGCTGCCGAAAACGCCGAGCCGCAAGGCGCCGGCATCATTTCTGGCGCGCATCCTGATGGGCGCACTCAGCGGCGCTGCGTTAGGCGCAGCGGCGGATTCGCTGGCGGTGGGCCTGATCTCCGGCGCGCTCGGGGCGGTGGCCGGGACGCTGGGCGGTTACGAGGCGCGCAAACGCGCCGCCATTGCGATCGGCAAGAAGGATCTGCCGATCGCGTTGCTCGAGGACGCTGTTGCTATCGGTGGGGCGTTCTGGATCGTCTCCGGATTATGACGACACGCAGCTTCGACGCGATTCTGATCGGCACGGGCCAGGCCGTTCCATATCTGGCCGGGCGCCTGGCGGGCGCCGGCATGCAGGTAGCCATCATCGAGCGGAAGCTTTTCGGCGGAACGTGCGTCAACACCGGCTGCACTCCGACCAAGACCATGGTGGCGAGCGCTTATGCGGCGCATGTGGCGCGGCGCGCCGCGGAGTTCGGCGTGGCGATTGACGGGACCGTGAGGGTAGACATGGCGCGCGTGCGGGCGAGGAAGGATGAAGTCTCCGGAAACTCGCGCAAGGGGCTGGAATCCTACCTCAAGCAGATGAAGAACGCGACGGTTTACGAAGGTCACGCGCGCTTGGCCTCCGCGCGGGAAGTCCTGGTAGGCGACGAACGCCTCACGGCGGAGCGGATCTTCCTCAACGTAGGCACACGCGCATCCGCGCCGGCGTTCCACGGGTTGGAGCAGATCGAATATTTCACGAACAGCGCGCTTATGAACGTGGATTCGGTGCCGCCGCACCTGGTGGTCATCGGCGGCGGATACGTGGGGCTGGAATTCGGGCAGATGTTCCGCCGCTTCGGAAGCGAAGTGACCATTGTGGAGATGGGGCCGCGCCTGGCGCGCCACGAGGACGAAGACGTTTCCGATGCCATCCGGCAGATCCTGGAGAGCGAAGGCGTCCGCATACGGCTGAACGCGGAATGTATCGCGTTCTCCCGGCGCGGCGATGCCGTCGTAGCGCATGTGAGTTGTACCGAAGGCGATCCGGAAGTCGAGGGCACGCACATACTGCTGGCGGTGGGCAGGCGGCCGAACACGGACGACCTGGGGCTGGAAAACGCCGGCGTCGCGGTCGACGAGCGAGGCTACATCCGGGTGGACGATCAACTGCGTACCAACGTGCCGGGAATCTGGGCGCTGGGCGATTGCAACGGCAAAGGCGCCTTCACGCACACGTCGTACAACGATGCGCAAATCGCGGCCGCCAATCTTCTGGACAACGATCCGCGGCGCGTCAGCGACCGCATTCCGGCTTACGCTTTGTACACCGATCCGCCGCTGGGCCGCTGTGGCCTGACGGAGAGAGAAGTCCGTCAAACCGGCCGGCCGGCATTGATCGGCAAGAGACCGATGACCAGAGTCGCGCGCGCGATCGAAAAAGGCGAGACCCAGGGGTTCATGAAAGTGCTGGTGGATGCGGAAACGCATGCCATTCTGGGCGCGGCCATTTTGGGCGTGGGCGGCGACGAAGTCGTTCATTCGATTCTGGACATCATGTACGCGAAAGCACCGTACACGGTGATTCAGCGCGCGGTTCATATTCACCCCACGGTTTCGGAACTCGTGCCTACGATGCTGGGAGAGCTTCAGCCTCTGGGGAAATAGCGTTCTGATCGATGCGAAACCGGGCGGACTAAAGTCCGCCCATTCCTCATTCGGGAGGCTGCGTCGTCACCGATTGGACCCGCGCCAGCACTCCCTCTTTCGGATGCCGGCGGAGGTCCGAGAGGAGTCCTTCATCGCTGAGATCGAGCGGGCGGGAGTTCTTCCAGTCTTCGTGCACGGTTGCGGCAAGGCGGCTGACCACATCGTGCTCCTTGAGGCGGATGGCGAGTTCTCGCCGCGTGTCGAAACTGCCCGGACTGAGATTGATAGAGCCGACGATGGCGCGCGACCCATCGGCCAGCAGCATTTTCGCGTGCAGCCGCAGGCGGCGGATCTTGCGAATCGCGATGCCCACATCCTGCATGATTCGCAGATCGCCGATGCCCTCCACCAGCTTTTCCGCGCGCAGCGAATGCGAGGGGCGGGTCATCACGCGAACCTTTACTCCGCGCAGCTTGGCGCGCACAATCCGCTCGACAATGATGGCGTCCTGGTAGCGTTCGTTCTGGATATAGAGGGAATGATTCGCGCTGTCGATGAACTCGGCGATGTGCTCGCGCCCGCCGGGGCACCAGATGAGGGTGGATGGCTGCGGCGGCTCGAACGCCTTGCGGCTCCAATCGGCCTCGAAGCACTCGATGAGTTCGCTGACTTCCTGGGCATCATGGGTCAGGACGGCATAATCGCGGGTCTTCTGGAAGTTCTCGGGCTCCCAGTTCATAGAGCCGATGAATGCGGCGGTGTCGTCAATCACCATGGATTTCTCGTGGGTGACATCGAAAGCGGGGTTGGTGTCGAGGACATCGATGCCGGCCTCGCGCAGCACGCTGCGGGAGCCCTTGTTCTGAATTTCGCCGCTGCGGCGCGCCGGGTTGAGCATGACCCGGATCTTCACGCCGCGTTTGTGGGCGCGAATCAAAGCCTCGAGGATCGGCGGGTCGGAGAGAGAAAACAGCTTCAAGCGCAGAGATTTCCCGGCGCCCTCAATAGCGCCCAACAACGGCTGCGCCGAGTCGTCCGGCAGAACGATTAAAGATCGCGACACATAGCCTCCCGTTATCATCCGACCGCCTCGGCGGTTCGGGCTTCCTGCTCTGCTTTGTGCAGCCCGGCGTACACGCCGCCGAGAGCCAGCAGGTAATCGTGGGTCCCTTCTTCGGTAACGAAACCGTCCTGGAGCACAATCACTTTGTCGGCTGAGCGCAGCGTTGCCAGGCGATGCGCGATCATCACCACGGTGCGGCCCTTCATGAGGCGCTCGAGAGCTTCGATGACGCGTTCCTCGGCTTCGGTGTCCAGCGCCGCGGTCGGCTCGTCGAGAATCAGGATCGGGCTGTTCCGGATGAGCGCGCGCGCAATGCCGATCCGCTGCCTCTGGCCGCCGGAAAGCGTCATTCCGCGGTCGCCCACAAGGGTCTGATACCCCTCCGGCATACGGGCGATAAACTCGTGGGCGTTGGCGAGCTGCGCCGCTTCGACGATCTCTTCGGTGGTGGCATCGGGGCGCCCGTAGGCGATGTTTTCACGGATGGTTCCGCGGAACAGCACAGTGTCCTGCAGGACGAATCCAAAGTTCTGCCGCAGGCTCTGCAACTGGTAATCGCGGATATCTATCCCGTCGATCATGATTTTTCCAGCGGTGGGATCGTAGAATCGCGGAATGAGGCTGGCGATGGTGGACTTGCCGCTGCCGGTGGGGCCGACGATGCCGATGAACTGTCCGGGCTCGACGCGAAAGCTGACGTCGCGGAGTACGGGCGCTTTGGCGTCGTAGCGGAAAGCCACGTGGTCAAAGACGATTTCGCCGCGCAAGGACTTTGCCACGCGCGCGTTGGGGCGCTCGGGAATCATCTCATCGGTCTGCAGAATGCCCTGAATGCGATCGACGGCCACCGCGGTCTGCGCGATGGAGTTGGTCATTTTCGCCAGATCCTGCACCGGCTTGAAGAACCGGGCAAGATACGAAAGGAAAACGGTGAGCAGGCCGGCCGTCATGGCGCCTTGCAGCACCAGGCCGGCGCCGCGCCAGAGCACGAAGGCGGTGCACACCGCGACCGTCACGGTGACGATCGGCGACAGCGAGGATTTGATTTTGCGAGCCGCGAGCGCCGACTCCACCGTGGCGCGGCTCACCCTGCGCAGGCGCGACTCCTCCAGCTCCTGAGTGCCGAAAGCCTCCACGACGCGCTGCGACTGCAGCCCGTGCATCTCCACGGCAACGATTTCGTCCTGGTTCGACCGCACCCGCCGGGTGGCCTTTTTGACCGCCTTCTTGAAACCCGAAACGAACCAGAGCAGGAACGGCGCCACGCCCGCGGCGACGAGGGCGAAGCCCCAGTTGAGCCAAAACATCAGGCATAGCATACCGACGACGGTCAGGAGATCGATGACGATGGAAAGCGTTGCCGAGGAGGCGAAGTCTTGGATGGTTTCGATATCGGTGGTCAAGGTGCTCAGAGAAGCGCCGACCTGGTGCTTGTCGTAATAAGAGAGGGAGAGCCTCTGCAGGTGATGGTAGGTGCGCATACGCAGGTCGTGCGCCACGCTTTGCGAGACACTCTCGGTGAAGTAGTTGTCCAGGTAGGAGGCTGCGGCGCCGATGACGGCAATCAGAACGGTCGCGATTCCCGCGCAAAGGGCGATTGCGGCTTTGTCGCCCGCGCCGGGGAGGGAGTCTGCCAGGGCAGCCAGCCAGGCAGGGAGGTGGCGGCTGCCCACAACATTGTCGAGGATGAACTTGAGCGGCCACGGCCCTGCCAGAGCCATGAGCGTTTCCAGGATCATGGCGGAGAAGACTAGCGCCAGGGTCCTGCGGTAGGGGCGAATGAGGTCGCGAATGAGATGAATCAAACGGCTTGCCTCCTGCGTCAGCGATGAGGAACCAGGGAAGTAGAGAGGCCTATTCCTGTTACCGGCGCCGCGGGCTCCGGCGCGAACAGGTGCTGCAACTGGCGAATCCGGTCCCGCAGAGATCGCGTGTAGATTCCGATTTGGGCCTCGTTCGCGCCGCTGGCGCGGAGTCCGGCTTCCAGGTCCTGGTCTGTCACGCGCGAGAGATACTGCAGGAGCCATTGGACGTCGGCGGGCCGGATTCCCGAGGTCACATCGCTGCCGTGTTTTCCGCGATAGCCCCAGGCGATCTTTTGTCCCGGCTCGAGGCGGACGAAGTTTCTGGTCTGCCTGCCGAAGCCGGAGGCATCCCATTTATCGCGCTTGAAGAATCCTCCCCACTTGCCCATGGTCGCGCCCCAATCGTCGAAGGCGTAGTAGAGCCTGGCGGAGCCGGCGCTGGAGTAGATGGACGTATTGCTGCCCTTGCCATCGCGCGCGTCTTTGGCGTCCCAGTTCGAGGTCAGCATCAGCAGAATCTTGAGCCCGTTGAGCTCACGCGTGCCGACAAACGGGTTGTCGGTCCACGACCAGGTGCGATCGCCGGCGTGCGCCAGTGTCTTGTGATCGCGAAGCTTGAAGCGCGCGTAAGAAAAGTCGCCGTTCTTGCCGAGGAAAGGCCTGGCGCGGTGCAAATCGTGGGCGCCGGTGATGACGCCGCTCTCCACGAAGTAGTTCGGTTCCGTCACGTAGCCGAGCGCGAACAGGAGGCGCGAGGCGAAGACTTCGCTATGAATTTCGCCCCCGAACTTGACGATCCATTGATTGCCATTGGCATCGCGGACGCGGATTTTGGGATTCGTCCCGTTGAGGTCCTCGTCGACAAACTGATAGGGTGGCCGCGGCGCCCGCGCCTCGCCGCCGGGACCCCAGATCCAGTCACTGAGCGTGATTGCGCCGGGCGCCTGCCAGAGGACCGCATCGGCTCTGGTCGCGGCGGCGAGCGAACCAATCAGGACGAGGGCCGGGATTGCGAAGAGCCACGCGCGCGGCATCAGTGCCTCCCCGCGTGAATCGGGCTGAACTCCTTGAATACGTTCCAACCCATTTCCGCGGCCATGGTGATGCCGAAGTTGACGGCGCCGTCTCCAGCGGTGGTTTCGCTGCGCGGCTGCCAGATGCGGGAAATGAAGGACGCGCCCGCTGCGCTTCCGACGCGCGTGAATGAGAGGTGCTCATTGCCGGCGTAGTCCCGCGCCGTAAACGTAGAGGCGATGGCGTGCCGTGTGCGCTTCCAGAAGCCACTCTCGTCGGAGCGGAAATAGCGGTCGTCTTCGTGGAGAGCCGAGGCCGCTCCAAATTCCAGCGTTTTGCGGATACCGTGCTCGGCGTACGCGCTTCCGATGCGCTCGCCCCACGCCGCCGCGCCTCCGCCCCACTCTTTCGGCGAGTCGTCCCATTGGGATATGCTTCCACCGGCCACGGCCCTGCCGATTGCGCCGGGACCGAAGGCAGAAAACAGGTACGAACGAAACCGCTCGCTGGCGGTTTGCGGTACATACTCCGGATGGGTTACGAGGCCGCCGCGCAGAACGCCGTCGGCGCTGCCTCCGGATGATGCGGTGGAGGCGGATGGAGCCTCGGCCTGGGTAGTCTGGGCCGGCGCGGCATTGAGCCACATCAGCAACCCGACTGCGACGAATCCTAAACTTTTCATGATGTCTCTCCCTCTGTGTGAATCGGTGAAGCGGTCGCTGCTGGAGGGGCAATTCCGCAACCACATCGGTACGGCCGCGCGCGAAGAGCGAAGTCCTTTGGCCGCCGTCAATTGCAGCGAGTGCGCGACGGCGGGGCGCTGTCGCGTTTGGCGAAGTGTCGAGATATGATCAATTGCCTGTCGACTGCCGGGAATTCGATTAGCCTAAGATCATGCGAGCGTCTTTGCCTGTAGTGCTCATGCTGATGGCGTTCGGGCCGGGGGCGGCCCAGAGTGAGAACCGGTATTATCCCGGGAACCGGCCGCCGTTGGCGCCGAGCCCTCTCATAAAGCTGCCCATCGGCGCGATCCAGCCGCAAGGCTGGCTGCGAACCCAGTTGCAACTGGAGGCCAACGGGTTCTCCGGGCATCTGAGCGACATCAGCCAGTACTGCAAATTTGAAGGCAGCGCCTGGGTGACTCCGGGCTCGACGGAGCACGGCTGGGAAGAGGCGCCGTACTGGCTCAAGGGATTCAGCGATCTCGGCTTCGTCCTGGGCGACGGCCGCATCATCGCCGAAGCGCGCAAGTGGCTCGATGCCGTGCTCGCCAACCAGCGCAGCGACGGCTATTTCGGTTCGCCGGCGAACCTCGGCATCCGCCGCGGGGAAGAACCGGAAATGCGCGCCGACCGGCCGAACCGGGTGATCGACGTATGGCCGAACATGATCATGCTGTATCCTCTGCGCTCGCTTTATGAAGCGACCGGCGACCCGCGCGTGATTCCATTCATGTTGAAGTATTTCGAATGGCAGCGCTCCATCCCGCGCGATGCCTTCCTTCCGGCAAGCTGGCAGAAGTACCGCGGCGGCGACAATCTCGACTCCATCTACTGGCTGTACAACCGCACCGGCCAGGCGTGGCTTCTCGATCTGGCGCGGGGAAAACCATGAGCGCACCGCAGACTGGTTCGGCAATATTCCCACCTGGCACGGCGTCAACATCTCGCAAGGGTTTCGCGAGCCGGCCGAATTCTTCCAGCAGACGAAAGACCCGAAATTCGTGGAGGCCACCGAGCGCGATTACCACCTGGTGATGGACGAGTACGGACAGGTTCCCGGCGGAATGTTCGCGGCGGATGAAAATGCCCGCCCGGGACACATCGGTCCGCGGCAGGCGGCGGAGACGTGCTCGATGGCGGAGTTCCTGTGGAGCGACGAGATGCTGGTGGGGATCACCGGCGATGCCGGCTGGGCCGACCGCGCCGAGGACGTGGCATTCAACTCTCTGCCGGCTTCCATGACGCCGGATCTCAAAGGCCTGCACTACCTCACGGCGCCCAATCAGGTGCAGCTCGACCGCGCCGGCAAGGCCCCCCTGATTGAAAACAGCGGCGACATGTTCTCCTACAATCCGTATCAGTACCGCTGCTGCCAGCACAATGTGGCGCACGCCTGGCCGTACTACGCCGAGCATCTGTGGATGGCGACCGCGGATAACGGGCTCGCCGCGGTGCTCTATGCGCCGAGCACGGTGGAGGCGAAGGCCGGCGACGGCACGGAGGTCAAAATCACCGAGACGACCGAGTATCCCTTCGACGACACCGTGACGCTCGCGCTCGAAATGCGGTCCGCGATGAGATTTCCGCTGCTGCTGCGGGTGCCGGCCTGGGCCGCGGGCGCGGAGGCGATGGTGAACGGTAAGGCAGACGGCACCGCCGGCAAGGGATGGATCACGATCGACCGCACGTGGAAGAGCGGCGACCGGGTCAAGCTGCGCTTGCCGATGACGATCGCGATCAAGACCTGGGCGAAAAACGGTGATGCGGTGTCCGTGTATCGCGGGCCGCTGGCATATTCGCTGAAGATCGGGGAGCGCTGGCAGCGCTACGGGACGAACCAGCAATGGCCGGCGTTCGAAGTCTTCCCGGAAACGCCGTGGAACTACGCACTGGTCAAGGCTCCCATGCGGGTAGAGAAGCGCGGCGTGCCGGCGCAGCCGTTCGCGGCGGATGCGGCGCCGGTGCGCATCGTTGCCAGGGCACGCCGCGTGCCCTCCTGGAAAATCGAAGCCAACGGGCTGATCGGCGCGGTGCCGCCCAGCCCGGTTGCGACCTCGCAGGCCGTCGAAGAGGTCACACTGATTCCCATGGGCTGCGCGCGGCTGCGTGTCTCGGTGTTTCCCCTCGCGCGCTAACCCCGCGAATCCTTTGCGGTACGCTGGAGGTTTCCTTTTATGAAACTCCGTGAGATCGCGGAAAAGCTGGGGTGCCGCGTGGAAGGCGACGGCGAGCTCGAAATCGCGGGCGTGGCGGGAATGGAACACGCCGGCGAAGGGCACCTGACGTTTCTGGCGAATCCGAAATATGCGCACAAGGTGAAACACACGAAGGCGTCGGCGATCCTGGCGGCGGAGCCGCCGGCGGGCTGCGAGATCGCCTGTCTGGTATCGGAGAATCCGTACCTGGATTTCGCGCGCGCGCTGGCGCTGTTCTACCAGCCGCCGCGGCCGGCGCCGGGGATTCATCCCGCGGCGGCGATCGCAGCCACGGCGGAGATCGGCGAGAACTGCTCCATCGGGGCATTTGCAGCGATCGGAGAGCGGGTGCGGATCGGTCGCGGCGCGGTGATCCATCCGCACGTGGTGATTTACGAAGGGGCGCAGATCGGCGACGACTTTCTGGCGCACTCGCATGCCGCGGTGCGCGAGTTCTGCCGCATCGGCAACCGCGTGACGCTGCAGAACGGCGTGGTCGTGGGCGGCGACGGCTTCGGCTTCGCCAGGCGCGCCGACGGGACGCATTACAAGATTGTGCAGTCGGGCGTGACGGTGATTGAAGATGACGTCGAAGTGCAGAGCCTGACGTCGGTGGACCGGGCCACGGTGGGAGAAACACGCGTCCGGCGCGGGGCGAAGATCGACAGCCTGGTGCAGGTGGGGCACGCCTGCGTGGTGGGCGAGGACAATATCATCTGTGCCCAGACCGGCCTGGCGGGGAGCACGGTGCTGGAACGCAACGTGCTGCTGGCGGGGCAAGTGGGCGCGTCCGGCCACCTGACGGTGCATGAAGGCGCCACGGTGTATGCACAGAGCGGGATCGGCGGCGATGTGGCGGCGCATGCGCGGATCTCCGGCTCGCCGGCCTTTGCTGCGAGTGAGTGGCTGCGGGCGGCCACGGCGTTCCAGAAACTGCCCGAGATGCTGAAGACGCTGCGCGAATTGAAGAAAAAAATCGAAGAACTGGAAAAGTGATGAGCACTGAGACTATGCCGCACGGCGACCGCCGGCCGGTTGCCTACTTGAACGAACAGTTTCTGAACAGCCCCGACGCGCGAGCGCTGCGCATCCTGGCGGAATTCCTGGAGCCGCTGGCGCATTTCCGGCGGGAAAAGGTGCGCGACACGGTGGTGTTCTTCGGTTCGGCGCGGCTGCGCGAAGACGGGCCGCTGAGCAACTATTACGAAGATGCGCGGACGCTGGCGAAAATGCTGACGGAATGGAGCCAGCAGTTCACCAACAGCACGTACCGGTTCGTGGTCTGTTCGGGCGGCGGTCCGGGCATCATGGAAGCGGCCAACCGAGGCGCCAGCGAGGGCGGGGGCAAGACCGTGGGGCTGAATATCGGGCTGCCGTTCGAGCAGTTGCCGAATCCATACATCACGCCGGAGTTGAGCTTCGAATTTCACTACTTCTTCATGCGCAAGTTCTGGTTCGCCTACCTGGCGAAGGCGCTGATCGTGTTTCCGGGCGGCTTTGGCACGATGGATGAGTTGATGGAGATTCTGACCCTGGTGCAGACACAGAAGCTTGCCAAAAAGATCACGGTGCTGCTGTACGGATCGACCTACTGGAAAGAGATCATCAATTTCGATGCGCTGGTAAAGCATGGAATGATCGCGCCCGGAGACCTGGACCTGTTCCAGTATGCGGACGATCCGGTGACCGCGTTCGATCTTCTGCAGCGCGGCTTGATGGAACACGCCCTGCAGCCGGAGACGCCGGAGACGCCTTCAATTTCGAAATCGCGGAATCCGCAGAAGCCGGCGGGGACATAATCCGTGACTTTGTTCCGAAGACTGGTTGAACCGGATCTCGAGATGCGGCAGTACGATACCGTGGATGCCGAAGCCGTCTACGCGGTGGTGGAGCGGAATCGCGCGTACCTGCGCCAGTGGCTGCCCTGGGTGGACCAGACACGTTCCCCGGCGGACGTGCGCCAGTTCATCCGCGCGGCGTTGTCGCAGCACGACGCCGGACTGGGACCGAACTGCGGCATCTGGCGGGAAGGGGTGCCGTTGGGATCCATCGGGTGTCATACAATTGACTGGCCCAACCGCAAATGCAGCCTGGGCTACTGGGTGGACGCCTCTTTGCAGGGAACCGGAATCGTAACGCGCTGCTGCACCGCGATGCTCAATTACCTGTTCGAAGAGTTGGAGCTTCACCGCGTAGTGATCCAGTGCGGCACGGGGAATTTGAAGAGCTGCGCCATTCCGCGGCGCCTGGGATTCACGCGGGAAGGGGTGGCGCGGGAGGCGGAGTGGACGGGCGGCCGCTGGGTGGATCTGGTGGTGTGGGGCATGCTGCGCCAGGAATGGGCGGCGCGGGGCCGCTGACGATTCGCTCGCGGATGCGGACGCGGCGCTCAACTTTTCCAAAAGTCTGCCGATAAGTAAGATGTGCCCCGCAAACTACTCGTGCTGCCGGCCGTCGTGCTGGCGGCCGGGGCCGGCGGATGGATCTGGATGCACAGTCGTGCCGCAGTGCCGGCGCGCGTGTACCGCATGGGCTTTCAGAACTCTCCGCCGCGGCAGTACGTGACCGAGGAAGGCCGTCCGTACGGCCCGGCCATCGATACGATACGCGAGGCGGCAAAGCGGGCGGGCATCCGGCTGGAGTGGGTGGAGATGCCTGCGGGACCGGACGCGGCACTCACCAACGGTATGGTGGACCTCTGGCCCCTGGTGGCGGATACACCCGACCGGCGGCAGAACTTCTACATCAGCCAGCCCTATGAGGAAAGTTCGTTCTGGCTGGCTTCGGTGAAAGCCCTCGATCCCAACGATGAAACGATGGAGGGCCGCAGGCTGGGCCACGCGGCGGGCCTTTCGAAGCGCATTCTGGACCGGATGTATCCGCGGTCGCAACCGGTGGGCTATGCGAACAAAATGGCGATGATTTACGCGCTATGCCGCGGCGAAATCGAAGCCGCGGTGCTCGCGGGCAGCCCCTTGGACGATTATCGGGATCGAGATGGCTCGCCGGTTTGCCACGGGGATCTGCATTTCCAGCCGCTGGCCGCGGCACGCCTGCTTTCCGGCGTGGGAGCCAATCGGAGGAATCCCGGGGCGGTGCAGGCGGCGGACCGTCTTCGCGCGCGGATCGCGGACATGCTGGCCGATGGAAGCCTGACCCGGATTCAATATCGGTGGTACGCCAACCCGTTTCACGAATCCGGAGTGATCGAGATGATCGAGCGGACGCGCCTGGAGAACCGTTTGTTGGTCACGGCGCTGGCGATGGCGGCCATCGCTTTGGGCGCGGTGATCTGGCTCCTCGGGCGCCTGCGCACGGCCAAGGTGCAGGCCGAACGCGCGACGGCGGCGAAATCGGCATTCGTCGCGAATCTTAGCCACGAGATTCGCACGCCCATGAACGGAATTCTGGGGATGACGCGGCTGGCGCTGGATACGGACCTGAACCCGGAGCAGAGAGACTTTATCGCCACGGCAAACGATTCGGCCGAGTCCCTGTTGCAAATTCTCGACGATGTGTTGGATTTCTCCAAGATGGAAGCGGGGAAGATGCAACTGGTGCAGGAGCCGTTTCACCTGGAGCGCACGGTAAAGGACGTTCTGCGGCTGTTGGGATTTACAGCACAAGCCAAGAATTTACGGCTCGAGTGGGAAATCGATCCGCGAATCCCGGCGAATTTGGCGGGAGATGCCGGGAGGCTGCGCCAGATCCTGGTCAACCTGGCGGGCAATGCCCTCAAGTTTTGCGAGATGGGGGAAGTGCGGGTTGCGGTGGCGCTCGATCGCCTGGATAACGGCAAAGCGTGCTGCCATTTCACGGTTTCCGACGATGGAATCGGCATTTCCACGGATAAACAGCAGGTCATTTTTGCTCCCTTCGAACAGGCTGACACCTCGACCACGCGCAAATACGGAGGCACCGGTCTGGGGCTGGCCATTTCGACGCGGCTGGCCCAGTTGATGGAAGGCCGGCTGTGGGTCGAAAGTCCGTGGCGCGATGCAGCGGGAAGAGAGCGCCAGGGCAGCCGGTTTCACTTTACGGCATGTTTCTTTGCGTGCCCGACGCCCGCCGGCGAATCCGCGCCGGAGCGTGCTGCGGGTGCCTCGAAGGCGCTGCGAGTTCTGGTGGCGGAAGACAATCCGGTGAATCAGAAACTGATTCGCATTCTTCTGGAACGGCGCGGCCACCTGGTACGAATCGCAGGCGACGGTGTGGAGACTCTGGCGAGCCTGGAACGCGAGGGCTGCGACCTGCTGCTGCTGGATATCCAGATGCCGGTGCTGGACGGCCTGGAAACCTGCCGGCGGATTCGCGCGCGGGAACGCGAAACTGGAGGACATCTGCCGGTGGTCGCTATGACGGCGCACGTCCTGAGCGGCGACCGGGAGCGCTTCGTGGCTGCCGGGGTGGACGGGTACCTGAGTAAGCCGATTCACGCTGCGGAACTGGATGCCGCGATTGAAACAGTCATGGCGCGATCCGTGGAGAACCCGGTCTGAACGGCGGCCCGCCTTGCACCCGTCCTGCGCTTAGCGGAGAATATCACTATCATGAAAATCACAGCGCTATGCGCGGCCCTTGGCGCGGCTGTGCTCGTAACCACGGCCCTTGTAGCTCAAACGCCGGCCGCCGCCCCGGAATTCGACGTTGCTTCGATTAAGGAATCGCCTCCGGTCACTCCCGCCATGGTTCAGGCCGGCAAGATTCATGTCGGAATGAAGATCGATGGCGCGCACGTCGATATCGGCAATTACACGCTGCTCCAGTTGATCTGCAAAGCCTACGACGTGAAGACTTATCAGGTCCAGGGGCCGAGTTGGATGACGCCCATGGCGCAGCGCTTCGATATTGTCGCCAATCTGCCTCACGGCGCCACGAAGGACCAGGTGCCGCAGATGCTGCAGGCGCTTCTGAAAGATCGCTTCAAACTGGAAATCCATCGCGACACGAAAGAGCGGAACGTCTACGCCCTCGTGGTGGGCAAAGACGGCGTCAAAATGAAGGAATCCGCGGCGGCCGCGGCTTCGGCGGAGGGCCCCGGGGTAAGCGGGAGCAATCAGGCCACCATCCAGCAGGACAAGAACGGCGCCACCGTGAACGACGGCCAGGGCCATCAACAGCGGATGATTCCGTCACCGGACGGCAAGAGCCTGCGGCTCGAGATCACGAATGCGGACATGACGCTGCTGGCCGAAGGCCTCACGCCGTTGGTGGACCGGCCTATCCTCGATATGACCGATCTGAAAGGCAAATACGACGTCACTCTGGACCTTTCGATGCAAGACCTGATGGCTGCAGCTCGTGCCGCCGGCGCCGCCGTGCCGGCACAGAGCGGCGGCAGTTCCGACCACCCGGCGGATGCCGCATCCGACCCCGGCAGCGGCTCGATTTTCAAAGCAATTCAGACGCTGGGCCTGAAACTCGAGCCGAGGAAAGCGCCGCTGACGTTCCTGATCGTGGACAAGGCAGAGAAGACGCCGACTGAGAACTGAAAACGAAGATAATATGGCCACGAATGAACACGCATGAACACGAATCAGAAGGCAGTTTTTGATTCGCGTTGATTCGTGGCTACTCCCGTCTGATCCCCATTTTTTCCAGGAACTGCGCATCGAAGGCAGATCGCAGGGCTTCTTCAGGGATCTGATGGCCGGACTCGACCGCTCGCACAGGAGGGCAATCGCGCCAGCAGTCTGCGAGGGATTTGGAGGCGTAGACCACCCGCTTGCATTCTTCGCACCACCAATGAATTACGATCTCGTGGTCGTCGGTCAGGCCGACCTCATCGATACGGCTCGGGACCTGGCCGCATCGGCAGCAGAGCGATAGGTGACGGTAACCCATGGATATCAGCACAGTTATCGCACTTTCGTGCTGCCTCCAAAAGGTCTAATCGACCCCTTTTGTACCGTCTTTAACCGGCCTTCGGGCTAGAACCCGGAGGGGACGATCCAGAAGCTCTCCCGCCAGGTTCCGCCCACGGGTACGCTTTGCAGATCCTTGTAGGTGCCTTCGTGGGCCAGGTTGAAAGCGTTGGTAATGGCGGCCATGGGCTCGAAGCAGATGAAGTCGCGTCCTGGCGGCGCATACGCCACGGCCACCTGGTAGTGCGGGCCGTAGACCACCATGATTCGTTCTTTCTTTCCTTCCACCCAGAAGCGGGCGAAGCCGTCATTGCCGCGGACGAGGTCGGTGAAGACATCGTCCAGTTGGTGACCCGCGTCCAGAGGATAGGGGTCAGGGAAATCCATGGGGCGGGTTTCTCCGGTAGGGAGCAAAAGGTTGTTCAGTACCAGGTGCTGGCGCGCGGCGAGGTGCACTTTCCACTGGTCGCGCGGCGCGTCGTGGAGCTGAAAGTAGGGGTGGTAGCCGATGGCTACCGGCAGGGGCTCGTCGGAATGGTTCTCGATGGTGGTTTCCACCTCCACCTGTCCGCCGCCCAGCCGGTAGGTCATGGTGATGGTCTGGGCGAACGGAAACTGGGCCATCATTTCCGGATGTGCCGCCAGATCGACGCGGCTCGTCGCCCATGCCGACCGTTCATCGGCCCCCAGCGACACCGGCTGCCAGGCGCTCGAAAAGTTGAGAATTCCATGGATCGGCTTCTGGTGCGCATCGCGGCGCAGGTTTCCCAAATCGGGATTCAGCAGATAGCGGCGCCCGTTGGCCCAGAAGGCATCGCCATCGATTCGGTTGGCCCACGGCGCGAGAAAGGGGATGGCACAAAACACCGGTTCGGCTTTCAAATCCGCGGGACTGTGAAAGGGAAACCAGAGCGCGTTCTTGCCGTTGACGCTGATCTCGTACGCCATGTTGCCGATCGACGGCGCGATCGAGACGCGCATGTGACGGGACGCATCTTCCAGTTGCAGGACGTCGATGCCGTCAATATTGGTTTTGTGCGCGGAATAGTTCGCCGCGGCTTGCGTTCCTTGGCTCATAAAGGGGAGCAGCAGCACGACGAGTGCCGCCGGCCTCATTTGCCGTCGGGAGCGTTCGGATCGCGCAGATCGAGCACGGTCTCCTTTTGACAGCAGCGGCACGGTCCAGGCGTGTAATCGCGTATCGAGCAAACGTCGCACCAGTAAGTGATCATTTTCAGCTTACCGTTCTGGCGCACCAGAAGCGAGTGGTTGTAGCTGGGCCCGATAGTGAACTTGCCCGGCGCCGTGAATTTTCCCTTGGCCACAATCTCGAAGCCGTTCAGCCGTTTGTCGGTGAGCACCTTGAGAGTGGTGTCATCGCCGTCGAGCGTGACGATTTTGTGGTCGGCGGTCTCCACGGTAGCGGGAGCGTTGTCATGAATGGCGAGTTTTCCCGTCAGCGTATCCGGAGAAGGCGTGCCCGCGGCAAATAGCGGCAGCGCCAGAAAAGATAGAACCAATAGACAGCACCGCATTGATCTTATTGTAGTCCCGTATGGCAGCAAGGGCGAAGTTGCAGCGCGGCAAATGGTCCGCCGTTGCGAATCTGCGTAACCTTTTTCGGCGTGCGCAGTATAACCGTCGATGCCTCCCGTAATGCAAGACTTCCGCTACTCCATCCGGACACTGCGCAAATCGCCGGTTTTCCTGGCGGTCGCGGTGCTCTCGCTGGCTTTTGGTATCGGTGCGAACACTGCCATTTTTACACTCATTAACCAGCTCATCCTGCAGCCGCTGCCGGTGAATCATCCGGAGGAACTCGTGATGCTGGCGGGCCGCGGCAAACATTACGGAGGGAACAACGGGCCGGACAAGCTGTCGTACCCCATGTACCGGGAGATCCGCGACAAGAATCAGGTTTTCAGCGGCATGTTCTGCACTTATCCGGAGACGGTGAGCGCCACGTTCGAGGGCCACACGGAACTGATCGGCGCCGATTTCGTCTCCGGCAATTACTTCCCGGTGCTGGGCATCGGCGCCGCCGTCGGCCGCGTCTTCACCGCTTCGGACGACCTCTATCAGGGCGGACATCCGTTGGCCGTGCTCAGTTACGGCTATTGGCGCAGCCGTTTCGACGGCGATCCCGCGATTGTCGGCAAGCAGATCGTCGTCAACGGGCGCGCTCTGACCATCATTGGAGTCAGCCGCGAAGGCTTCGATGGCGTCGAACCGGGGCGCGCGCCGCAGATCCGCATCCCCGTCACCATGAGAGACGACCTGCCGCGCTCGAATTTCGGCAATCTGAATAACGACCGTTTCCGCTGGGCCGAAGTCTTCGGCCGTCTCAAGCCCGGCATGAGCATACAGAAAGCGCAGGCCGGCCTGCAGCCGCTGTTTCACCAGATTATCGACCGCGAAGTGACGGAGCCGCCGTTCGCGCATGCGTCGTCGCTGGTGAAGCAGGAATTCCTGCACATGTGGATGGAGGTGATGCCGGGTTCGAAGGGACGTTCGAACCTGCGGCGCGTCTATGCGAAGCCGCTGCTGGCGCTGATGGGGATGGTCGGGCTGGTGCTGCTCATCGCCTGTTCGAACCTGGCGAACCTGCTCATCGCGCGCGCTTCGGCGCGGCAGAAAGAGATTGCGGTTCGCCTGGCGATGGGCGCTTCCCGATGGCGGCTGGTTCGCCAGTTGCTGGTGGAAAGCATTCTGCTGGCGATGACAGGCGGCGCTCTGGGAGTTGGTCTGGCCATCGCGATCGACCGCGCGCTGATTCGCTTTTTGCCCTCCGGACATACGCCGCTTTCGTTCTCCAGCACTCCCAACTGGACGGTGTTGGGTTTCACGTTCGCCATTTCGCTGCTGGCGGGTGCGCTGTTCGGCCTGGTTCCGGCGCTGCAATCCACGCGTCCCGGGCTTGCGGGCACATTAAAGGATCAGGCAGGCGCCGTGATCCGGGGCGGCTCCGCGGGGTTACGCAAAGGCCTGGTGGTGGCGCAGGTCTCGCTGTCGCTACTGCTGCTGATCGGCGCGGGCCTGTTCATTCAGAGCCTGCGCAATTTGAAGACGCTGAATCCGGGATTCGAAATCAAAAACCTGGTCAAGTTCGACGTGGACCCCACGCTGAACCGCTACGACACCGCATGGACTCGCGACTATTACCACCGCCTGCACGAAGCACTCAGTACGCTTCCCGGCGCGGCTTCGGCGGCCTTCGCCGTGGTGCCGGTGCTCGAGGACAACGAGTGGGACAATTGGATCACCATCGAAGGCTACTCCGTGAAGCCGGATGAGCGGCCGGACCCGCACGTGCAATTCTGCAGTCCCGGGTTTTTCAAGACGCTGAAGATCCCGATTCTGCTGGGCCGCGACTTCACGGACCGCGACATCGCGGGTGCGCCCAAAGTCGCGATCGTCAACCAGAAATTCGTCAAGCGATATTTCGGCGGCGCCGATCCTCTGGGCCGGCACATCGGCATGGGCATCGATCCCGGCACGAAACTCAATATCACGATCGTCGGCGTCGTAGGGGATACGAAATACGAAACCCTGCGCGACGAGATTCCCGAAGAGATGTACACGCCTCTGGACCAGAGAGGATTCGCGGATGGCGTCGCCGTGTACGTGCGGGCGCACGGAGATCCGGAACGGTTCTTCAACACCCTGCGAGCGGCTGTGCGGGGCGTGGATCCTTCCGTGCCGATGTACAACATGCGCACGCTGGATGACCAGATGGAACTCTCGCTGCTGACCGAGCGCCTGCTGGCCACACTTTCGAGCATCTTCGGGTGTTTGGCGACGCTGCTGGCCGCGCTTGGACTCTATGGCGTGATGGCGTTCATGGTGGCGCGCCGCACGCGGGAAATCGGCATCCGGATGGCGCTGGGCGCAGGCCAGGGAAGCGTGGTGTGGATGGTGATGCGGGAAACTTTGACGCTGGCCGCAATCGGAGTGGCTATCGGACTGGCCGGCGCGTCGGTGATCACGAAATTGATTCAGGCTCAGCTCTTCGGCGTGCAGCCCACAGATCTGCTGACCATGGCTGCAGCCGCCATAGGGATCGCCGCCGTGACCGCATTGGCCGGCTTCGTCCCCGCGCGCCGCGCCACCGGAATTGACCCCATGACCGCCCTGCGCTGGGAGTGAAGCGGCAGCTTCGCCGGAGATTTCTGAGATTCTGGTGGGAAGTTTATACCTATATCTCAGATCGATGACACAGGACGAACGCGAATCGTTGGATTCTTTAACCGAAGCCACCTTATCCGCCATCTTTGAAGTTGCCAACACTCTGGGCTGCGGATTCCTGGAGAAGGTTTACGAGCGTGCGTTATTTCGCGAACTCAAGATGCGGGATATCCCCGCCGCTCAGCAGGTTGCGTTTCCGGTTCATTACAAAGGCTTCCTCATAGGAGAATACTTTGCAGATATCGTGGTCGATAATGCCGTGGCGCTCGAACTGAAGTCCGTAGAGCACCTCACCAACGATCACATGGCGCAATGCCTCAACTACCTCCGGGCCAGCGGTCTTAAAGTGTGCCTTCTGGTCAACTTCCAAAAACCAAAAGTGGAATGGAGGCGGGTAGTGTCCGATTTTTGATGCTCATCGGCGTTCATCGGCGTTGATCGGCGGCCAATTCATTTTTTCTGAATTCAAAATTGGCCGCCGATGAACGCCGATAAACGCCGATAACACTCAGAATCTTGACCTGTCGGACTTCTGGTTTCGCTTTCGCGGATCCAAAGGTCGCCAAAGTGGAATGGAGGCGGGTAGTGTCCGATTTCTGATTCTTATCGGCGCTCATCGGCGTTGATCGGCGGCCAATTCATTTTTTTCTGAATTCAAAATTGGCCGCCGATGAACGCCGATAAACGCCGATAACACTCAGAATCTTGACCTGGGGGACTTCTGGTTTCGCTGTCGTGAATCCAAAGGCCGCCAAAGTGGAATGGCGGGTAGTGTCCGATTTTTGATTCTTATCGGCGTTCATCGGCGTTGATCGGCGGCCAATTCATTTTTTCTGAATTCAAAATTGGCCGCCGATGAACGCGATATCGCCGATAACATCGATAACACTCAGAATCTTCACCTCTTGTTGACTGGATTGAAATGCTTCTCGCGGCAATCTGGAGGCTGGTGATGCTTCCGGCGCAGCTCCTTTTGGCACTTCTTTTTGCAACCGGCCTGGCACCCGTTCCATCTATGCCTGAGAAACTGATTGATGCCGGGCACTGGAAGAGAGCGCGGGCGCTCGTTGAGGCACGGCTCCACGAAGCTCCGGAGGACGCGCTCTCGCACTTTCTGCTTTCGCAAATTCGCGCCGCGTTCGGCGATCGCGCTACTCCCTTGCCGCTCGCCGAAAAGGCGGTCGCGCTGGACCCCTCCGTCGCCAAATACCACCGCCAGGTCGCGGAAGTGCTTGGCATCATGGCCCAACACTCCAACCTGTTCCAGCAGCTTCTGCTTGCACGGCGCTTTCGCAAGGAGATCGATCTCACGCTCTCGCTCGATCCGCGCGATATCCAGGCGCAGCGCGACCTCATGGAATTCTATCTGCTCGCTCCTTCCGTGGCGGGAGGCGACTCGAAAAAGGCTGCGGAAATCGCGGCACGCATCGCCTCCATCGACGCGGCCGAAGGTTTTCTGGCGCAGGCTCGCATCGCGGAGTTTCACAGGGACCGGGCGGCGCAGGAAGCGGCTCTGCGCAGCGCCGTCCACGCCGCTCCGGAGAACTACCGAGCCCGCGCGGCGCTGGCACAGTTGGCGAACGATGAGGCGCAGGCGCGCGCCGCGATCGAGATCGATCCCGGCCGCGCCGACGCCTATAGCGTTCTTGCCGGCATCTACGCTTCTCGGGGCGCGTGGGAGGAACTCGATTCCATCCTCGCCGCCGCATCCCGCGCCGTGCCTGACGATGCCGCGCCGCTCTACCGCGCCGCCGAGCGGCTGTGCGGTAGCGGACGGGATCGCGAACGCGCGGACCGATATTTGCGTATGTATCTGGAGAGGCCGCCAGAGGGTAACGAACCCTCCACGGCTCAGGCCCGCGCGGAGTTAGCCCTATGCGAAAAATCGCACTGATTTATATCGATTCAGGCGGCGGTCATCGTGCGGCGGCGAACGCACTGCGGCAGGTCGCGGTGGGACAGGGCCGGCCGTGGAACATCGAGCTCTACAACATTCAGGACCTGCTCGACTCCATCGACTTCATCCGCAAGTACACCGGCATCCCGTTTCAAGATATCTACAACATCATGCTGCGCCGCGGCTGGACGCTCGGCTCGGCGCAACTCATTCCCCTGATGCACCTGGTGATCCGGCTCTTTCACAAGCGCCAGGTGCGGGTTCTGGAGCGGCACTGGGCGCGTTGCCGTCCGGACCTGGTGGTCTCGACGATTCCGCACTACAACCGGGCCATCAAGGACGCGCTCGAGCGCGCCTGCCCGGGCACTCCTTTTGTCACCATCCTCACCGATATTGCCGATTACCCGCCGCATTTCTGGATCGAGCGGCAGGATCAGTACGTCATCTGCGGCTCGGCGCGCGCGGTCGAGCAGGCGCGCCGCATAGGGCTTCGCGAAAACCGCATCCTGCGCGCATCGGGCATGATTCTGCACCCGCGCTTCTACGAACCCGTACGCATGGACCGCGCCGCCGAACGGCTTCGCCTCGGCCTGGACCCCACGCTTCCGACCGGCCTCGCGCTCTTTGGCGGCGAAGGCTCCATGGAACTGGTGCGCATTGCGCGTGCGTTGAACCGCCCCGGGAGCGGGGTGCAGTTGATTCTCCTCTGCGGCCGCCACACCGAAGCGGAACGCGTTCTGCGCGCGATGCCGCGGCACGTCCCCATGCACGTGGAGGGTTTCACCCGCGAAGTGCCCTACTTCATGGAACTGGCGGACTTCTTCATTGGCAAGCCCGGGCCCGGCAGCATCAGCGAAGCGCTTGCCAAACGCCTCCCGGTCATCGTGCAGCGCAATGCGTGGACGCTGGCGCACGAGCGCTACAACGCGCAATGGGTCGAAGAGCAGGGCGTTGGTTTGGTGATCCACGACTTTTCGCAGATCTCCGATGCCGTAGAGCGGCTGCTGGCGCCGGCTGCGTATGCGCGGATGCGCGCGCGCGCGACTGCCACACACAACCGCGCGGTCTTCGAGATCCCGGACATGCTGGCCGGGATCCTAGGCGACGAGGACAGTCACCCGAGCCGGGACCGCGAAGACGCGGCTATCGGTCGCACGTAGGCAAAGCGGGCTTCCGGTTGCTGCGCGCGATTTCCCCGAGGTATCGTCCGCTTTCCTTCACCGTCCGTTCCTGGGTCGCGCGATCGACCGCGATCAGTCCGAACTTCGGCCGGTATCCCATGATCCACTCGAAGTTGTCCATCAGCGTCCAGTGGATATAACCGCGGATGTCGATCCCATCGGCCATGCAGTCAGCCATGCCGTCGAGGGCGCGGCGAATGTATTCGATGCGGCGGGTGTCGTCCTCGGTGGCGACGCCATTTTCGGTGACGTAGATGGGGACGCGCACGCGCGCGGCGGCGTAGCGCAGGCAGGCATCCAGAGCCTCCGGCCAGAATTCGTAACCCATCTGCGTCAGCTCGACGCCTTCTTCGGGCCCCATGTCGCCGGATTTGCCCACGCGCATGCGCGTGTACACCTGAATGCCGAGAAAATCGCTGCGACTGGCGGCCTCGAGCCACGCTTCGTAGACGTCGGCGCACTTGCGGTCGCGCTTGCTTCGCGCGCCCACCGCCTGTTCGTCTTGCAGCGCGATATTGACACCGACCGGGTAGCTGCCGGGCCCGCACCGCATGGCCTGGGCCGCGCGATGGTGCGCCGCGATCATGACGTCCTGCAGTTTTTCCGCGTTGCCGAGGAAGAAGCAGCCGAAGCGGTCGCTGCCCACGGCGCGCGCCGCTTTGCGCCCCATCTGCAGCACCGTCATCATGGGGATATCGAGGTTCGAAACCCACTTCAGCAACTTGGGCAGGTTGGGTTCGTTGAAGGTGGAGGCCAGCCCGATGAGGTCGCCCAGGTGCGCGGCCGCGCGCTCGCTGTAGCGCACGAAGAGATCGGCGGCGGCGGGCGCTTCCCACCCGCCCATGGCGGCGAACCAGCGCGGCGAACTGAAGTGATAGAGCGTCACCATGGGGGTGACGCCATTTTCGTGGCAGGCCGCCAGCATGCGCCGGTAGTGGTCGAGAGCGGCCATGGAAAAGTGGCCGCGCTCCGGCTCGATGCGGGCCCACTCGAGGCTGAAGCGATAGGTGTTCAGCCCCAGCTCCGCCAGCAGCCGGATATCGGCGGCGTAGCGATGATAATGGTCGCAGGCATCCAGCGAAGGCTCGGCGAACAACGTCGGCTTGATGTGCTCCAGCACCCAGAGATCGCTGTTGACGTTGTTGCCTTCCACCTGGTGCGCCGCCGTGGCGGCGCCCCACAGAAAGCCGGGCGGGAAAACGAATTCAGGTTGGTTCATGCGGATTGTGTTAAGCCAAGTGCATGCTGCGGCAGCGCAGACCGCCGACTGCCACAAGATACAGGATCACCGCAGCGGGCACCCCGGCGCAAGCCCACCCCGCGACTGCGTGCAGCACGGCAGCCAGGACGGTCCACGCAAAGTGCCAGCCCTGCCCGTGCAGCGGAGCGCGCAGCGGCACGATGCGCTCGCCCAGGCGCGCGAACGGGATCGCCAGCGCCAGTTGCAGAGGGCTCGTCAGAAGATTGATCAACTGCACCGCCGGCATGTTCAGCCGCAGCGCCAGGGCGGCCGCGGTGCAGAACAGGGTGGGGCAGCCGTACATCGGAAAAACGCCCAGCAGCAGCGCCACTGCGACGGAGAGCGCCAGCGTGTCCGGGTCGGCGCCCGTCAGGTCGAGCTTCCAACTCACGGCAGAACCTCGCCGCGTTTCATGAGCAGCATGCGCAAAGCCGGCCGCAGGGGACCGCGCGCGAAAAGCTCGACCAGCGCGGCGGTGGCTTGCAGAGTCCAGGGCGCGCGGCCTTTCCAGAGTTCGGCGAGCGGCCGGGCCACGTCATCGGCGCCGCGGTAGAAAATGCGCTCCGTCCATTGCGAGCGCTGCGGGTATTCCGGGTACGGCTTAAGGATGTCCCAGGCGGTTTCCAGGACGCGCAGTGCCATCGATTCGCGGTATTGCGGCATGAAGAGGATGGTGCTTTCGCCGGCTTTGATCTCTTCGGCGAAGGCGGCGAAGGAGCGGGCGTTGGTCAGATTCAGGCAGGCGCTCGGTTCGCAGCCGTGGCGGTCGCCGCCGGAAATCGCCGGCCGTCCATGATGCGCGGCCAGCGCGGCGGCGCGCGCGTTCTCGCTCCAGGAGCGGGTGCCGTTCAGCTCGAATGCCTGCATCCACGGGAGGTAGCGCGCGAGGAAGAGCGGCAGCGCCCGTGCGTGCATGGCTTCCGTGATGCCTTCTTCGAGCCAGAACGGGTGGTTCAACACGACCAGCGCGCCGGGAATGGAGGCCAGGCCGTCGAGCAGTTCGGCCAGCAGCCCGTCATTGGGCGCGGCCGTGTAGCCTGCCATCAAACGCAGCCACTCGCGCTCCATGCCGGCAGGCAGATTGTGAATTCCAAGGTGGAAGATCGAGCCTTCGTACGGGACGGTCCATTCCACCGAAACGGGCGTTTCCCGGCGGTCGCGGGCGACCTGCAATGTTAAGCCGGCTTCAATATTGTCATGATCTGTTAACGAAACCACCGGCAGGAGGCCGAGCCCGGCGATCTGCTCCCGTTCGAGGCGCAGCGCGGACGCCGGACTGAGCGGCGGCGTCCAGTAGGCACGGGCGAAATCCACGCCGGCCGCCTCTTTGCGCCGCACGATTTGCGACACGCCGGGCACCTGGTAGAGGTACCGCGGCAGAAAGTTGAGGCACTCCTCGGAGTGCATCGTATGTCCATGCAGGCAGATCCCGGCGGCGAACCTGCCAGGCATCTCCGGGTTGCGCCACACGAAGCCGATTTCGCAGTTTGGCATCGCTTTCCCCCGCCACCAGCGTCGTACAGTCACGGTTACAAACAGGTAAGCTTTCGACAAAAACATGGAGTAAAAAACATGTTTGGGGATAACTGAACTTATGCGTGAGTTAGTGCCGGGAGTTATACTGAATCCGCCATGAATTTGAGACTGCTGGCTCCCTTTCTTTTGACTCTGGCCGCGGCCGCGCAGCCGGCGCCTCCCCCAAAACCCGCCACCGTCGAAGGGAGCGTCGTAAATTCCGTGACCGGGGCCGCTTTACGCAAGGCGGATGTTACCCTCGCCAACGGGGAGATAACCGAAGAGATGGTCGCCATGATGCAGCAGTTCGCTAAAGGCGCCCGCCTGCCGGACGCACAGGTCGCCACCCGGACTTTCACCGCGGCGACCGACGCGGAAGGCAAGTTCCGCTTCGAAAACGTGCCTCCGGGCACTTACTGGCTGACCGTGAAGAAGGTCGGTTTCGAGGATGTGCATTATTCGGCGAAAGGCGGCAGGACTGACGAGGGCGCTTCGTTTCATCTTGCCGCCGGCCAGGCGCTGACCGAGGTCGCGGTGCGGATGGTGCCGCATGGCAGCATTTCCGGACGCGTTTTGGATGAAGACGGCGATCCCTTTCCCACGGCCAATGTGACCGCCCAGAAGTACGTTTATTCCGGCGGCCATCGCCGTCTGATGCCGGCGGATATGGCGCAGACTAACAATCGCGGCGAATTCACTCTCAGCAAGCTGCCGCCGGGCACTTACTTCCTCTGTGCCGATGTGCAGAATATGGCGTTCGGCGAAAGACCGGCGCCGCCGCCCGCCGACGGGTCTCCGGAGACGGCCTATGTCGGCACTTACTATCCAAGCGCACTGAGCGCGGCGGAGGCGCAGAAGGTCGAGGTTGCAGCGGGCGGGGAAGTGAACGGCATCGCCATTCTGCTGCGAAAATCGCGTGTCGTCCGCATGAGCGGCAAGCTGGTGGATGCGGCGGGCGCGCCCATTCGGGCGGCGCAGGTCATGATCATGGACGTATCGCGCGTCGGCTCCATGTCGATGCGAATGGTGAACGACCCCGAAGGTAAGTTCGAGTTGACGAACCTGCAGCCGGGGGCTTACACGGCCATGATTATGCAGATGCAGGGATCGAGCCCGAAAGTGACCATGTTGCCGCTGCTGGTTCCGGACAAGAACACAGAGAATTTGAAACTCGGGCCGCTGCCCGAAGGCACGATTCAGGGCGGCGTAACCGTGGAGGGCGACAGCAAACTTCCGCTCGAGAATTTCACCGCCATGCTGACGCCTTCGCAGGCTGTGGTGATGCCGATAACCGCCAAGGCCGACTCCGCGGGCGCGTTTGCGCTGGAGCATATCGTTCCGGCTTCGTATGACCTGGCGCTCTCTCACCTGCCCGGGGAGACGTATGTGAAATCCGTGGTATTCAACGGCCGCGAAGTCGCAGGCCAGGCGTTGGATTGTTCCAGTTCGGCGTCCGGCACGCTGCGCATCGTGCTGGGCACCGATGGCGGACAGGTAGATGCTTCGGTGATGCGCGAAGACCAGCACGCCGCGGGCGCTACCGTCCTGCTGCTGCCGGCCGACCCCGCCCGCCGCACTCCGGACAACATTCGCACGGAGTGGAGCGACCAATCCGGGCACGCACTGGTGCACAATGTCCCGCCCGGCGACTATCTTGCTTTTGCGTGGGAGAAGATCGAAGACGGCCAGTGGTTCGATCCCGATTTCATCAAGACCGTGGAAGGCCACGCGGTCAAAGTGAGGGTCACTTCCAAGGGCAGCGGGAAGATTGAGCTGAAACTGGTGAAGTGATCCGGCCGGCTGTGGCATGATTGGCAGTTATGCCGGTAGACGGACGGCAAAGGAATCCGGACGAGGCTTCTTCGCGGCTGCGCGAGCGGCTCTCCGGGCCGGCGATGCTGGACCTTGCCGAGCGGCTGATCGCGATTCCCACGGAGAATCCGCCCGGCAGCCACTACGAGGAATGCGCCCGCGCTCTGTCTGACGAACTGGCGAAACTCGGATTCGAGGACGTCAGGCGCGAAGGCGCGTGTGTGCTTGCCTCGGCCGGAAGCGGTCCGCGCACCCTGTATTTCAGCGGCCACTACGACGTGGTCCCGGCGCAGAGCCGCGATCAGTTTCAGCCGCGGGTGGACGGCGCAAATCTGTTCGGCCGCGGATCTTCGGACATGAAGAGCGGCCTGGCGGCGATGATTCACGCTGCGGCCGCGGCGCGCGACGAAGGGCTCCTCCCGTTCGGACGGATCGGAATCGTGCTGGTTCCGGACGAAGAGACGGCCGGTCCGCGCGGGTCGCGCGACCTGGAGGCTCGCGGCGTGCTAGGGAAAAACGGGGTCGGCATGCTCACGCCCGAGCCGACCGGAGGCGTCGTCTGGAACGCCAACCGCGGAGCCATTTCCCTGCGCGCCACCATGCGCGGGAAAGCGGCCCATGTGGGACGGCAGTTCGAAGGGGTGAACGCATTTGAGCGCGCTCTGCCGGCCATCGCTCGCCTTGCCGAAATCAAGAATGAGGTAGAGCTTCGCGAAACCCGGGAGAACATCGCGCCGGCGGCTGCGCGGAGGTCCATTCTGCTGCTGGGCGGGCGCGTCGAGGCGGGCACGAACTTCAACGTGACGCCGGAATTCTGTTCGTTCACGATCGATCGCCGGCTGAATCCCGAAGAAAATCTCGCGGAGGAGAAGCGCCGCCTGCTGGCGCTCCTGGATGGTTTCGAAATTGAGACGCTGCAGGAGGAGCCCGCGGCGGCCACTCCGGCTGGAGAAAAACTCGGGGTGATTCTGGCCCGCCACATCGCGGGGGTGACGGGGAAGGGAGCCGTCTTCGAGATGTGTCCGGGCCTGCTGGAGACGCGATTCTACGCGGCGCGCGGCATCCCGGCATTCGCCTACGGGCCGGGGCTGCTGACGGTGTCGCACGGGCCCAATGAGTTCGTCCCCATCCGGAATATTGCCGAATGCGCGTTGATCTACGCGCTCACGGCGGCGGAGATGCTGCGCCCGTAAGCCGCCGCCACTCAGTACTCCACGCCTACCAGAAAGAGCCCTTTGGCCGGCGCCGTGGGGCCGCAGGTTTCGGGCAGCCGGCTGATGTCGGCGATGTTTCCCTTGCCCGCTTCAATCAGGGTGCCCACGATATTCCGCACCATGTGTTTCAGGAACCCGCTGCCGCGGACGCGATAAATCAGGCGCTCGGGCGGGCGTTCGAGCACGGAGGCAAAGATCGTTCGCACTTTGGATTTCCCCTCGGCATCGCGGTCATCGCTGGCTGCGTAGGCGGAAAAATCGTGCTCCCCCTCGAACACCGCCGCCAGGCGCGCCATTGCCGCTTCATCCAGGCGATAGGGATAGTGGTGCACATAAGGCCACTCGAAGGGACTGCAGATTGCGCCGCGAAACATGCGGTACTCGTAAGTTTTGGCACGCGCATCAAAGCGCGGATGGAACGCTTGCGGGGCCTCTTCGGCGTCCAGCACGCGAATTGCAGGCGGCAGCAGGCGGTTGATGGCGCGGCGGAGATTGGGCAGGGGAATGGGATTCTCGATACTGAAAGCCGCCACCTGGGCCAGGGCGTGCACTCCGGCATCGGTGCGACCCGAGCCGGCGACATGCACCGGCCGGCCTTCCATTCCGCCGATGATCTCTTCCAGCGTCCCCTGGATGGTCGGCAACCCCGGCTGCACCTGCCAGCCGTGAAAGCCTCCTCCGTCGTAGGCCAGCGTGATTTTGATGCGCCGCATTACGTGGGACGCGAGCCGGGTTTCACCACCGGAATTCCGAGAGCGCACATGGGGCACTGTTCCGGGTAATGCGCCGCCACCTGCATGGTGACCAGGGCGGTTCGCGGCACTCCGACGTCGGCCAGGCCGCCGCTGCGGTCGATGATGGAAGCGGCCGCCAGCACGCGCGCGCCGGCGGCCTGCAAGACTTCGATGACGTCTACGGTGCTGCCCCCGGTGGTGATCACGTCTTCCACTACCACGGCGTTGTCGCCCACGCCTACCTGGAAGCCGCGCCGCAGCATCATCTTGCGTGTGTCCGGGTCGCGCTCCGTGAACTGGAAGCGGCAGCCCAGGGCCCGCGCCGCCTCGTGCCCGATGATCAGGCCGCCCAGCGCCGGCGAGACCACGAGATCGATCTTGCCCGGCGCAAGCGCCCGCACCTGCTCGGCCAGCAACCGGCCGAGCTTCTCGGCCGCCGGAGGATGCTGCAACACCAGGGCGCTCTGCAGGTACTCGGCGCTATGCAGGCCGCTGGTGAGCCGGAAATGGCCTTGTAGGTACGCGCCCGTTGTCTTGAAAAGTTCGAGAACCGATTCCGCTTGCGGCGACATTTCAACGGCTACTATAGCATTCGCTCCGGGGATGCGCGCATTCGCACCAAACTCACTCACCACCTAACCATCGGTAGAAAGAATTACTCTACCTGTCGACACGTCTGCGTCAGAAAGGCACACACGCCTGGCGCTCCATCGCCAGAATTGCGCGCGACACGCCGGCGCCATGGCTCGCAGACGCTGATTTTATTGCGGCTATGCGTTTGGTCCGGAGATTGCTTGATAACGTGCGTGACTAGGATTTCACAGGCCACCGGAGAGACGATTGACCCTTCTATACCAACCCTGCCTTTGAGTCACCTCGCATAAACCCTTCTAGCTGTCCAAACATCCCTCACAAGCGTCTTTCCGGGGCCTGTGGTTGCCTTTCCGGCGGCTATGAACTTTCGATTACGATAGAAGCATGGCCAAAGGTATGTTCGACGTCGAATGCCCGTGTTGCAAGGCTGTTCTCAAGATCGACTCCGAAACCGAAGTCGTCATCGCCCACACCATTCCCGAAAAACCTCCCGCCATTGAAGACCTGGCCGCCGAAGTCGCCAAGCTGAAAGGCGAGGGCGCGCGCCGTGAAGAGATCTTCCGGAAGCAGTTCGAAGCCGAAAAGACTCATGGCAAGGTACTCGAAAAGAAGTTCGATGAGCTCTTCAAGCGGGCAAAAGAAGACACCGATACCCGGCCTCCCAAGCGCGATATCGATTTCGATTAAAGGAATTCGTCTCCGGACCGCTACACCGCAATCATGAGGTTTTCGGCGAAGGGCCATTCCTCGTCGATCCAGCGGGTCTCCACGCGGAAGCCGGCGACTCTTGCCATATCGCGAATCTGTTCCAGGCGGAATTTGTGGCAGGCCTCGGTGCAGATGGTCTCGTTGGGCACGAAATCCACGATCAGGTCGGCCTTGTGAATGCTGACGATCTGGTATTCCTTCGAGCGCAGGTGCATTTCGATGCGCTGCGCGTCTTCGTCGTAGCGCACCAGGTGTTCGAAGGAGCGCAGGTCGAAGTCGGCCTCCAGTTCGCGGTTGATGCGCGCCAGCAGGTTCAGGTTGAAGGCCGCGGTCACGCCGGTCGGGTCGTCGTAGGCGGCCAACAGGCGATCGACGGGCTTTACGAGGTCGGTCCCCAGTAGCAGGGCGTCGCCCGGATTCAGTTGTTGCCGGATGGCGTACAGGAAGTCGATAGCGGCCTCGGGTTCGAAGTTGCCAATGGTGCTGCCGAGAAACAAGACGAGCAGCGTCTGTCCGGGGACGCGCCGTTCGGCGACCTCGTGCAACCCATCGAGATAGCTGGTTTCCAGCGGGAAAATGGCGCCCAGCTTCCACAGGTCCTGCTGGCAGCGTGCCAGGGCGGTCGCGGAGACGTCGATCGGGTAGTAGACCACGATCTGCCTCTGCCGCAATTTCTCGAGAACCGGCCGGGTTTTCGCCCCCGTTCCGCTGCCCAGCTCGGCCACTACCACATTGCCGGGCAGGCGGTTCACCAGGTCCAGCGAATGCGCTTGAATGATGCGCGCATCGGCGCGGGTGAGTCCGTATTCCGGCAGAAAGGTGATGGCATCGAACAGCGCCGTGCCCACATCGTCATAGAAGTAGCGGCACGGAAGCGTCTTCTGCTGCGCGCGCGTCAGTCCGGCGCGCACATCGCATGCAAACTGGTTGTCGAGAGCTCGTGCGTACATCAGGATTCCGCCAACCGGAACGTCGCGTAGATATAAGGATACGAGGGGCGAAACCAGTTGCGAAACGAATGGCGCACGAATCGGGCCGCGGTACGCGGCGAGGCGCCTTTCAGAACGTAGTGACTGCCATCGAAGAACGGCTCGGAGTAGTTGCGGTAGAACGGAAACGGCTCAAAGCCGGGGAACGGCGCGAAGGGCGTCGCCGTCCACTCCCAGCCGTTGCCGAAAAGCTGATGCGGCGCATCGCCGCCCGGCCCCCCGGCGGTGACGGGAATCGGATCCCAGTGGCGGAAGTCGTAGTTGTGTTCGGGCGAGCAGGGAGCGCCGCAGGCGGCGCGATGAAACTCCGGCTCAGTCATCAGCCGCTTGCCTTTCCAGCGCGCATAGGCCTGTGCCTGGTCGAGCGTCACATAGACCGGGCAGTCCAGGGGCAGAGGAACTTCGGCGAACATGCCGCGATAGCGCCAGCGACCCGCGTGCTCAGTCCAGAAAAACGGCGGCTCCGCGCCCTGGCGCACGAATTCGAGGTACTCGCCGTTCGTCACTTTGTATTTCGCCACGGAGAATGCGCCCACTTGCACCGCGTGCGCCGGAAACTCGTTGTCCCATCCGAAGCCGTGCGCCGGGTTGAGGCCAAGGGCGGCCGTCCCGGCGGCAATCCCGACCTGCTCGCCGGAGTCGAACGGATGCGCGCTCCCGCCATCCGGCGCAGACCCAGGAGGCGCAACTTTCCGCTCGTACGCAAGGCTGTGCAGGATATACGCCAGCGTTTCGGCATGCATCAGGCGGTGCTCGATCGCGGCGTGCAGGAACTGCTCCGGCACATTTTCCAGACGCGCGTCGATTTCATCGCGGGTGCGCCGGTTGTACCGTTCCGTCTCCGCGAGCGATGGCCAGTCCCGCGGAACGTCGGACGGAAGCTTTCCGGGAGGCGGATCGATGCCGAAGGCGAAGAGGTGGTCGAACTCCGGCTGGAAGGAAGGCACGTCCAGAGCGTGTCGCGCCAGCAGGTTCCAATCGAACGCCTCGAGGTGCCCGATATAAAAGACGATGCGATGGCGTTCGGGGATGGGGCGTTCGTAGAGCGAGTCGGGCCACACAAGGCGGAACAGTGCATCGGTATGCCGTCGTGCTTCGGTCAATTCCTGGCCGAGGTCGTGCGGGTCTGCCATAATCGCGTTTCTCCAGTCTATCGAAGAAGGGAAATAACCCGTGTACGCACCGTCACGTTTTGCGGCGCGCCGAATCCGGAAAATTCCCACCAGAAAATATGATGCAGCGCATCGGGAAGTGATGCGGCAGGTTCGAAACTTGGTGTCACTGTGCCAAAATGGGTGCTTTCCCGTATGAAACCGGCTCTAGTCGTCCTGGTCCTCGGCGCCCTTGTAGCTTCTGCGCAAACCCCTCTCGGAACCGTCACCGGCCTCGCTACGGATCCTTCGGGCGGCGCCGTTCCCGGCGTCTCCGTCAAGCTCACGAATCAGGAGACGGGCGTGGTGCGCGCAGGCGCGACCAATTCGACGGGAGTCTACTCGTTTCCCGATCTGCCGCCCGGCACTTACCGGCTCGATGCTTCCGCCAAAGGATTCCGTCCGGTGGAAACACACCAATTCGCGGTCGAGCCGTATCGCACCGTGCGGCAGGATGTAAGTCTGGAGCTGGCCGGCGCGAATTCCGAGGTGGTAGTGACATCGGCCGCGGCGCCTATGATCCAGGTGGATTCGCCCTCCATCGCAAGCGGCCTTACCAACCAGGAACTTGTGGATCTGCCCACGAACTATCGGAGCGTGGCCAAGAATTCAGGCGACTCGGGGCTGATCTCCGAAATTCTGCCGGAGACGATTCCGGGGGTTGTGCAGGTGGGCAACGGCGCGAAGTGGCTGACGCCGGGCGCGGGCGCCGCCAGCGTCAAAGTCAAAGTCGATGGCATTGAGACTACGTTCGGAAACTTCGGCAGTCCGGACAATGTTTCGCAGCCTTCCATGGAAGCGATTCAGGAATTCTCCGCCAACATCCTCACCAACCGCGCCGAATTCGGCGGCATGGGCACGATCACGACGGCGACGCGCGGCGGCGGCAACCAGTTTCACGGCAGCCTCTACGAGTACATGCACAACAGCGCCACCGACGCGCGCAACGCCTTCGCCACCTCGCTTCCGTTCACGAACCTGCATAACTACGGCGGAACCTTCGGCGGACCGATGCGCCGCGACCGCACGTTTTTCTTCGTGGACTTCGATGGCGAACGCGGCGTTTCGGCATACCTGTTTTCGCCCAATGTCCCCACCGTGGCGATGCGCGCGGGCGATTTCTCGGCCTTTGCGCCGTTGACGAATCCCTCCGGCGGCGCCTTCGCGGGCAACGTGATTCCGCAACAGTTGCAGAGCCCGCAGGCGATCGAGGCGGCGAAGCTGTTTTTTCCGCAGCCCAATTACGGCCCGCCCACTTTGACCGCGGCCAACTATCGCGCCAGTTTCGACGGCCCGGAGGTGCATCGCACCGAAGAGTTCCGGCTCGACCATTACTTCTCCGCGGGGCACTCGGCTTTCCTGCGCTATGAGAATCGCAAGGATGACTACCACATCCCCGGCGCGCGCTCGCCGCTGCCTCCCACCACCATCGGGACAAGCGACAACATCCGCCGCGTGAATTTCTGGACTCTGGGCGACGTGGCGGCGCTCCGCCCCAACCTGGTAAACGAATTCCGCGCCGGCGTGGTGATTCTGGTTTCGGCCAGCGGCGCCGATTTCACCGGCGAAAGCGTGCTGCAGCAGATCGGCATCAGCGGACTGCCCGACCGCGGCCCCGTGGAAAGCCTGCCGTTTTTCAGCATTTCGGGATTCAGCAACAACAACATCAACCTTCTGAGCCCGGTGAACGATGGCCACGCGCAGCTTGCCGACAACCTGAGCTGGGTGCGCGGGCGCCATTCCATGAAATTCGGAGTCGAGAACGTCGACTGGTTTGTCAATCGCTATATGCCGAATAACTCGGGTAACCCCATCTTCGGCAGTTACTCTTTCACAGGTAAGTTCACCGGCAATGCATATGCCGACTTCTTACTCGGGCTGCCGGCAACAGTTACCCGCGAAGAACCGTATGCCACCCAATACAATCGCTCGCGCGATTGGGCCGCCTTCGCGCAGGACGATTTCAAAGTCTCCGGCCGCCTGACCCTGATGTACGGACTGCGCTACGAATACAACGGGCCGGCATATGCATTGAACGGCAACATGTACTCCTTCGATCTGGCGACCGGCAAGATCATCCTTCCCAGCCAGTCCTCGATAGCGCATGTGAGTGCGCTGTTTCCGTCCAATCTCCCCATAGAAACCGCGGATTCCGTGGGGCTCGGCCGGTCGCTGCGCCACGCCGACGGCAACAATTTCGCGCCGCGCTTCGGCTTCTCCTATCAGCTCGATCGCGCCGCCCGGACGGTGCTGCGCGGCGGCTGGGGCATATATTACAACCACTATTCGGAGAATATTCCGGGCGACCTGGCCGCCGGGCCTTTTGCGGCCACCACCTTGAGCAATAACAGCATCGTCAACGGGCAGCCGCTCTTCACGCTGGCCAATCCGTTTGCGATCTCCGGCACTCCCGGCACTCTTTCGCTGCGCGCGGTTACTCCGGACTTACGAAACGCTTACACGCAGCAGTATTCGCTGTCCCTGGAGCGCGAGCTGACTACGGACACGGGACTGCGCGTCAGTTACATCGGTTCGAAAGCGACGCAATTGACGTATCGCCGCGACGTCAACCAGCCAATGGCATCCACGGTTCCCTTCAGCAACTCACGCCGTCCGTATCCGCTGTTTGGAACCATCAACTACGCCGACAACGGGGCCGACATGCTCTACAGCGGCCTGCAAACCGAAGTGCAGCGGCGCTTCAGCCACGGGCTGCTTTTCAATTCCACGTGGACCTGGGCCAGGGAGCTGAGCGATGCCGACGAAACGGACGATTTCGAACTGGGCACCACCATCGAGGACACCTACAATCGCCGGCGCGACCGCGGCAACGTCTATTCCGTGCCGCGCCATCAGTGGGAAAACCAGGCGCTGTACGCTCTTCCCTTCGGCCGCGGCGCGCTGCTCGGCGGATGGCAGCTCAATGCGATGCTGAACCTGAACACCGGCAACTGGTTCACGCCGCTGATCAGCGGTCCCGACCCAACCAACACCAATCAGACCACGCTCCGCCCGAATGTCTCCGGCCCGGTGCCTACGCCGCACACCATGGCTGAATGGTTCAACCCTTCGGTGTTCACCACTCCCGCCGCGGGCCAATGGGGCGATGCGGGGCGCGGGATCATCGAGGGTCCGGGATGGGTGCTGTTCAATCTGGGATTGGAAAAAACCGTGCGGCTGGAAAAATACGGCGCCGTCGAATTCCTGGCGTCCTTCCAGAATGTCTTGAACCACACGAACCTGGGCGAGCCGACGGGCGGCGGCAGTCCTCTGCCGGGCCAGACGGTGGTCAATAACGCGAACGGGGGAAAGATCACGGCGACCGCAATCTTCCCCCCGGCCGGCAGTCCGCGCACGGGCCTGCTGGCCGTACGCTGGAGTTTCTGAAGTTTGCCCCGATTACTTCGGCTGCGCCACCACCCGCAGGTATGGCTTGACGGTCTTCCACCCGCCGGGATACTTCTGCTTCGCCTCTTCATCGGAAACCGAGGGCAGGATAATGACGTCGTCCCCGCGCTTCCAGTTGACCGGCGTTGCGACCTTGTGAGAAGCGGTGAGCTGCATGGAATCGAGCACCCGCAACACTTCGTCGAAATTGCGCCCCGTACTCATGGGGTAGCTCAGCATCAGCTTGATTTTCTTGTCGGGCCCGACGATGAACACGGTGCGCACAGTGGCGTTGGTGGCGGCGGTGCGGCCGTCGGACGTATCCCCGGCATCGGCGGGCAGCATGTCGTAGAGCTTGGCGACTTTCAATTCGGGATCGCCGATCATGGGGTACGTGACGGCGTGGCCCTGCGTCTCTTCGATGTCTCCCGCCCATTTACCGTGGCTCGAGACCGGGTCGACGCTGAGCCCGATGATCTTGCAGTTGCGCTTTGCAAATTCAGGTGCAAGTCCCGCCATGTAACCGAGTTCGGTGGTGCAGACGGGAGTGAAATCTTTCGGATGGGAAAAGAGAATAGCCCACCCGTCGCCTATCCACTCGTGGAACCGAATCGGTCCCTGCGTGGTTTCAGCTGTAAAATCCGGCGCAGTGTCGTTAATTCGCAGTGACATAGTTTCCCCTCATTGGATACCCGACCGACCCGTTTGGTCGCGCCTGTCTACGGCTGCAGGTTTAAAGTGGCCGTACCCGCAGAGCCAGAGTACGTCAGCTCGATCGAGTGGATGCCCTTCACCTTGCCGCCGTACCGGAAATAAATCAGCCCCGCCACCGGAACGGCCCGCTCCCCTTCCGGCAGCGCCGACTTCCGGACCTTCAGCGCCATGGCGCGCTGCACTTCGATCGGAATGTGGATGATCGGAGGCGGATCGTTCGAAGCCGAATCGCCGCCGTTCAGGCTGGTCTTCGATTTCTTAGCCGCGACGGCGTCGGGCGATTCGTAATTCGGATCCTTGACGTTGGCCAGCACCATGCCATACGGCTGCACGGGCAGTTCCTTTTTTCCGTTGATCTTCAGCGTGAAATCGCTGCCGCCGATCTTCACGCGCTCGCCGGCAGCCCCGTAGAAAGCGGTTTCCACTACAATGTAGTCGTCGTTGGTGAGAGGGCTGTCTTCCGTAGCGATCGAATGTCCGGTGAACTCGGCCGCGATCGTCAACTTTCCGACCTGCGTGTGCGCCTGGTAGTCTGTGGGCGCGGTCCTTGCCGGCATGCCCTTGATCTCTTCCTTGACCGGTGCACCCGCCGGCTGCTCGGTCTGGCCGTGCAGACACACGCACACGGCCAGGAGCATTCCCCATTTCCAAACCATTGAAAATCGCATTTAGCTAAAAACTTAACACATTCACGAGCGTCCGGCAGCGGCGCGGGGGTTCTCTCCGCATTCCGCGCGAAGCCGGCGACAGGATCGCCGGCGTCACCGAGGGCGCTGGTTACGCGGGCGCCACCGCTCAATACCCGAAATCGAAGGGCAGCACTCCGGGCATTTGGAAGAGCGGCATGCCGAAGACAATCTTCGAGAGCACATTCGGATCGGGAATGATGGTTCCATCGGAGGCGAAGAACGCCGCCGCCTGTCCCTGCGCGTCGAGGCTGATCGCGAGAGCGTCCAACCCCGGCAATTGAATGGTGCTGCCGCCCAGGCTTACGAAGAGCTCGAAGAACGGGTGGGGATCGAGCGGCAGGGTGGGGTCGGCCGCCCGCGCCAGGTCGTGCCGGTATTCCCAGGTCGTGGAGAGCAGGCCCGCGGCGCGAATCAGGGCGCTGTTGGCTGGGTTGGTCACGGTCATGTCGGTGCGCGCAAACTGCACCAGGATGGGCCGCGCTGCGAGGCCGGCCAGCGGCGAAAGCTGCAGATGCGAAGCGTAGCCCATCGGGTCGCCGGACATTCCCAGCCACTCGAGAGTTTCGAATTCATTCTGAATGGCGATCGCTCCCGGCACCGTCGTGACGTGCGGCGGATTGCCGGGAAGCACGTAATCTTCGTTGTATCCCGCGCCCTGGTTGAGCAGCGAGGGGATACGTTCGGAGAGCGCCTGAATGCTGAGCGAGCGGTAGGCGGGGCTCCAGCGCGCGATATCCACCGTGCTGGCGCCGCCTACGATCAGGGCTGCCGCGCGGATGGAGGGCTCGACCGACATCAGCAGCGTCCCGTAATTGGCGCCCAGCGAATCTCCGGCGTAATAGATGTGCGAAGCATCCAGGTCCGGCTTGCCGTCGCCATCCAGGTCGATTCCCTGGCGGATGGCGCGGATGAGCTGCATCAGGTCGACTACCGTCTGCCGGAAACAATCGCGCGTCCCGTAGGCGATCGGCGTGGTCAGCGCGCATCCTTCCTCGGAGCCGATGACGCCATCGCCATTGAGATCGACTCCGCGCCCCAGCGCGTTGATGGTGGTGCTGTTGCCCTGCGTATCCGTGAAAGTAACGGTGCTTTCCGGCCCAAAGCCGTGGCCGACGGCGTCGATCGCGATTACCGCGAGGCCGGCGCGCGCGAGCGTGGGAGCGGCCGCCGTAGGACCGCCGAAGCGGCTGTCGCCGAATCCGTGGCCGAACACCACCACCGGGTACCCGTTAGGCGGCTCCGGCGTGGAAGGCAGCAGCGCGTTGAACCCCACCTGGTTGGTGGCCGCGGGGACGGCCAAGCCGGGGTTGGTCGGCGAGGGTGGAATGGTCCAGTCGCCGGCCAGGAAGTCCGGCGATTCGTACGACCCGATCACGATGCGGTCGAGACCGTTGAGCAGCGTCGTGTTCAGGGGCAGCGAGATATCGGTGAAGCTCACCGGGTTGGCCCCGGTCTGTTCGTGCAGCACAATCGCGGAAAGATCGGCGACGTGGAACGTGCTCTCGGGTTGCGCCAGCATGACCACCGGCGGCACGTAGGGCAGAATCTCGCGGGCGCGTTCCAGCCAGCCGGTGGCGCTCATGGTGGTGAAGACGGATGCCGCTACGATGTGCTGCGGCCCCACGGAAATGCTCGCCAGCGCGCTCGCGAGCGACGTGCAATACGGCGAACGGTCCGTGAGGCAGGCCTGGAACGCCGCGCTCGCCACGACCGGAGCGCCCGCAGTATCCTGCACGGCATCCGTCACCACGATGGCGTAATGGCGATGCTGATCGAGAGCGGAATAGGGTTTGGCGTACGCGGTGTTGGTGGTGGGATCGTAAACGATCTGGTCCGCGGCAATGAGCTGCCCTGTCCGGTAGACGCCCGGCTCTTCCTGCGTGAGATTATCGAGCGCGACATAGATCAGCCCGCCCGCCAGCGTCGCCGGATTCACGGGAGCCGAGAACCTCGCCACGGCGCGCGCGCGCACGCTGAAACCATCCATCTGGTCCAGCAGCCCGATTTCCTGGCAGGAGGTGTATTGCGTGGCGCAGGCGGCCAGCGGCATGTCGATGCGGATACCGGTTTTCTGCAGCGGATCCGCAATCGTCAGATAGTCGGACGGGAACGGCCCGGTGGCCGGATCACCCGGTGCAAACAGCGCGGTGGTGGCGGAGAAGGCTCCGGGAATCAGGGCGAACGAGAACAGCAACGTACGGAAGATCACTCTTGGATGATAGCCAATTGAATTTCGGATGGCGGTATCCTGAATGCAAGGCGGGCGGTATGCGCTTTTTCCTTCTGGCGGCGTTGTGCTGCGCGACCGTTTTCGGCGCGCAAAATGGTACGACGGTTGAAGGTACCGTGGTGGACCGCGTCACGCAGCGGCCGGTGGCGGGCGCGAACATCACCCTCATCGGTGTGCGCGATGCGGCGGAGCACCGTGCCGTGAGCGCATCCGACGGCACGTTTCGCATCGAAGGCGTGCGCGAGGGGCAGTATGGCAAGTACTGCGAAAAGGATGGCTACGAGGACGTGCAGTCGGGGCCGGGACCGCCGCGCCGGCCGATTGTCATCTCGGGCGAAAATACGCGCTTGCGGTTTGAGCTGATTCCGGACGGCACGGTGCGCGGCCGGGTCCTGGATGCGGAAGGGCATCCGGTGAAGGGCGCGCGGGTGGATCTGTCGCACCTGGACAGCATGGCTGCTTCCGTGGTCGAGACGGATGCCGAAGGGCGATTCACGATTCCGAACGCGGGTCCCGGCACTTACACGCTGCAGACGCGGCCGGCGGCGGATTATCCGGCGCCTAAGCAGGCGGAGGGCGCGGAGCGAACGGCGTGGGCGATGACGTACTTCCCGCGCGGCTTGCGGCGGATAGACGCGCAGCACATCGTGGTGCGTGCGGGCGCGGTGCTGGATGGCTTCGAGTTCCGCGTTCTGGCGGCGCCGGTGCATCGCGTGCGCGGGGTAGTGGTGGACGATGCGGGAAAGCCGGCGGGCGGCGCCAATGTTCGGCTGGTTGCGCCGGATCAGTGGAATGGGGCTCCGGCGGCGCAAGCGGTGGCGAAGGCCGACGGCACATTCGAGTTTCCGTCCGTCACCGAGCGCGATTGGCGCCTCGAAACCACGCTGACGCGCGGTCAGGTAAAGCTGCGGGATTACCGTGCTCTGCTGGTGGGCCGGCGGGATATCGACGATCTGGAAATCCGGGTCTCCGCGCCGTTCGATCTCGAAGCAACCGTGGAATGGAAGGACGCGCCGCAGAATTTCAAGCCCCAGGCCAATTTGATCGCTTTCTCGGATTTGGTGATGGCCGATCCCTCAAACAAACCGCTGGACGAGCAGGGACGCATGAAGCTGGAAGGCGTCTATCCGGGCCCATACCGCATCGAGGCCTACCTGTTCAACACGCCCGGGTATTACTTCGCATCCATTCAATATGGCGGGCGTGACATTCTGGGTCGCACCGTGGAGATCGCGAACGGCTCGGTGCCTCTGCACGTGGTGTTTCAGCCCGGCGCCGGCGCCGTTCGCGGCACGGTGGCTGATTGCGCCGGGTGCACCGTGGTGCTGTGGGCGCTGGACGAACCGTTCGTGGAAATGCAGTTCCTGCACATGGCGGGCTGCGATGCGGATGGCCATTTCGAAGTGAGCGAACTGGCGCCGCGCGAGTATTACGCGGTCGCCTTCTATGAAACCGGCGACCGCTATCAACTGGCCGACCCGGACTTCGCGCGCATGATGCAGACGCGCTCCGTCCGGGTGCGGGTAGAAAAAGGTGCTACGGTCGCGGTCGAGTTGAAGCCGATTGCGTGGCCGGAGTGATTAGCGGCCGGGGGCGGGCTCTCCGCCGAGCCTGGGACGGGGCCCAGCGCCGGCAGCCGGCGGCGGCGCTTCGGCCTGCAGTTTCTTCCACTGATCCGCGGTGAGGACGCGGCGGATATCCAGCAGCATGCGCGCATTGGCCTTTTCCAACTCGGCACGCGCTTGTGCGACTTTATCGATCTGCGCCAGGATTTTCGTTTCGTCGGGCTGGTCGGCGGAAACCAGCGGCTCCATGATGGCCTCTTCCTTTTGCAGCGAGGCGTTCAGGTCGATCAGGCGTAGACGGTTCTGCTGGAAGATGTCGTCCATGCGCTTCTGCTGATCGGCCGTGAGTCCGATTTTCTGCGCCATCTGCGGATTGGACCACCAGCGGCCGCCCGGTCCGAGTGCGCGTTCGAGCGGCGGCCGTGCCGGTCTGGGCACCGGCGGCGCGGCGGGTTGTAGTCTGAAGGCCCTGGGCCCGGGAGCCGCGGCGCCCGGAACGGCGGGCGGCGGTGGAGGTTGCGGCGGGCCTTGCGGCTGTGCCGGTCCCTGTACCTGCGCCGCCGGTGGCGGCGCCTGCTGATCCATCTCAGGCTGCGCGCATGCCAGCGCGGAGGCGGCGAGGAGAACGATTGCGAGTTTCATTTTGCGGTTCCTTGTTGTGAAGTGTTGGATGAATCCGGTTGCGAAATCAGACTGACGAGCGGTTCCATGGGCACAGGCACTGCCTGGGAAATTTCGAAATCCACCTGTTGCAGGAGCAGGGTATCGGCGCGCGCCGTGGCGGCTGCCTGCGCGGCGCGGCGGCGTTCGAGCGAGTTCCGGTAGAGCGGCGCCGCGGTGGCGAGCGCGAGCACCGCGGCAGCCGCCGCCCAGCGTATGACCGGCGAGCGAAACCGGCGCGCGCGTGAAGGACGCCAATCGTGCGGCACCGCTTCGGCGCCCTGCGAGCGGCTCCATGCTCGCGCCGCGCCGCGAAATTCGCCCAGCGCCGAGAGCAGCCGTTCCAGTTCGCCGCGGCATTCCGCGCACTCGCGCGCGTGTTCTTCGCAGGCCGGAGAAACTTCGCCGCCGGCCCATGCGGAAATCTCTTCGTTACTGAGATGCCGGTTCATTGCCTTTCTCCGAATCGTTCGCGAACGGCTTGCAGCGCCCGGAACAGGTGAGCTTTCACCGTGCCTTCCGCCATTCCGGTGGCCGCCGCGATTTCAAGCAGGTCCATGTCCTCGACGAAGCGCAGCAGAAACACCGTGCGCTGCCGTTCGGGAAGCGTAGCGGTTGCAGCCCATACCGCCTGCACGCGCTCCCGCTGCAGGACGACCGCTTCGGCGGAGGCGCCGCCATCGGCCAGGATGCCGGCCGCATCGGCCAGATCGACCGGCGCCTGCCGCGCCCGTTCCCAGAAGCGCAGCCGCCGGTTTCGCGTATGATCGCGCACCAGGTTGACCGCGATGCGCATCAGCCACGTCCCCAGCGCCGCCTCGCCGCGAAACATCGCCCGCGCGCGATGCGCCCGCAGGAAGCAGTCCTGCGCGATGGTCTCCGCGGCATCGCGGTCGCGCAGCGACACCAGCGCGAAACGAAAGACGCGCGGCCAGTATTGCCGCACCACCGCGTCGAAATCGTCCAGCTCTCGCGCCGGAACCTCCAGGCTGGAAACCTGCTCCATTCACCCCGTATAGACGACGTTTGGGCCGCCGGGGTTTACCGGCTGAGTCCCGCGGACCCGGGACGGTGAGGCTCCAGATGCCGCCGGCTATCGGTGCCGCGCCGCATCACCCCGTCTCCTTGCCCCACCCTTTGCCCCATTGCCTGGCCCACTCTTTGCCCCAGACTTCGACGATTCCTTCCCACATCCGCCTGGCCGTCACCGCGGATTCTTCGAGAGCGCGCTCGCCCAGAGCCTCCAGGCGATAGTAGCGCTTGGCGCGGCCGCCGCGTTCGGGCGTCGGGTCGGACAGCCAGGATGCCACCAGCCCTTTGTCCTCCAGCCGGTCGAGCGTGACATAGACCGCCCCCAGCGAGACCGTTTTGGGCTGCGCCAGGTCCTGCACTTTGGAGTGAATCGTTACGCCATAAGCCTCTTCGCGGAGCATGAGAATCGCACTCAGCACCAACTGTTCGAATTGGCCCAGCGAATCCGGTTTAGCCATTCTTAATCAGCTCCAATTGTCTCTAGCGAACCAGAGGAACCGCGGGTTCGCCGACGAGCCGCTGGCGGACGTGCGTACCCAGCAGGTCGGCGAAGCTGCCATCGGGGCCGAGTGTCGTGTTGAACAGAACCACGGCGGCGCAATCGTGTTTAGGGTCGAAGAAGGCATAGCTGCTGAAGCCGCCGGTTCCGCCGTTGTGCCAATAGTATCCCGCCTTGTCCACATACAGCCACGCCAGCCCGATGTGCATGCCGGGAAGAGCATCCGCGTGTAGATCGTGGGTCTGCTCAATCGCCGCCGCGAGTTCCGGATACTTCCCGGGGTGCAGTTGGGCCTCCAGGTAGGTCAACATGTCCGCGGCCGTGGAGCGGATGGCCCCCGCGCCGGCCAGAGCATCGAGATCCCATGCACGCGCGGGGCGGTGATCCGGATCGTGGCCCTGAATAAAGCGCGCCTGCTGCTCCGGGGAAAGCGAAACAACCGTATCCTTCAATCCCAGCGGACCGGCGATCTCCTGCTGCAACAAGGCCGCGTAGTTCTTCCCCGCGCGAACCGCCAGCGCCTGCCCCAGCAGTCCGAAGCCGAGGTTGCTGTACAGAAACTCGGCGGCAGGCGGCCGCGCAACTCCGTGCGACGCCAGGTAGCGATAGAGATCCGCGGGATGATAATCGGCGTAGGGATTCTGCGGGTCTGCGGGATGAAAATTGTTGGGCAGCCGCGGAAGGCCGGAGTGCTGCGTGGCCAGATCCAGCAGCGTGATTTCGGGCCCGTCGGGCTTCGGCACTGCGCCCTCGGGCAGCAACTCGCGCACGGGCTCGTCAAATTTCACGGTTCCCTGTTCGACCATCCGCGCCAGCATCAGGGCGGTGAAGGTTTTGGAGATGGACCCGATCTCGAAGATCGAATCCGCCTTGGCATCGCCGAACGCGAACACGCGGCGGACGCCGTCCTCGTAGACGCCGATCGCGACTCCGCCGGCGGCGCCCGCGGAGAGCGCTCCGGGCCGGAAGATGCCGACACGCGCGGCGGCGAGGTCACGGTCGAGAACGGCTTCCAGTTCGGCGGGTTTGACCGGCGGCAGGGCCGGGCCCGTGGCGGGAGCCGCGACGTTCAAAGCGGCAGCCTGCCGGGAGAAGTTGAGCGCGTATTCGCCGCCCTGCGTCCACGTGCCGTGGAGCGTTTTCCCATCGCTTGAAAGCTTTCCGCTCCACTGCGCGCGCACCTTGGGAATCTCGAATGAAAACTCGTCGCCGCTGCGACGGACATTGGCGCATCCCCAATCGATCACGGCCTGGTCGAGGCTGTCGAAACTGCAGTACTCCCGCCCCGTGCGATCGCTCTTCACGTGAATCTGCGCGCGCAGCGTGAGGCCGCCCGTCTGCACGGAGCCCAGCCAGATGCCATCCACCGCGGAGGGCTTGTCGGCGGCCAGAAATACCTCGCGGGTGAAGTTGAGAGCCATCGGGGTTCCCTGGTTCCAGGTGCCCGAGAGTGCGCCATCGGCGCCGATCTTGCCCTTCCAGGCGCCGTTCACGGCCGGCACGCGGAAGCTGAGCGTGCTGCCGTCCAGTTGAAAATCGGCGCAGGGAATCCCCTGGGCCCCCTGATCGACGCTGTCCAACGTGCCGCTGAGGGAGCCGTCGGGAGCCGCGACAATGTGCAGTTTGATGTGCAGAGCGCCGCCGAGCACGCCCGCGTAATCGCCGGCGACGGAGGGTCTGGATTGCGCGGACAAATTGCACGCAAGCAGCCCGGAAAGTGCCGCCAGCCCGATCCAGACGGCCTGGGGAAGATTGAGGAAAGACATTTCCCTAACAAAGTAAGAGAAATGGCGGGAAATGTCAACGAAAAATCGCGCGAGTCCGTTTTTCGCCGCAGGTTCCCCCGGCGCGCATGGCGCAAGGAATGGCCCCCACGCGGCATTTCTACGGTATGAAAGCGCTTCTTTGTCTCGTTCTGCTGGCGGGATGCGTGGCGGCAGCCCCCAACGATCCCGATCAGATCGCGGTCGAACACACTATCCTGCTGCTGAACCGGAACCCGTTGCAGAGGGCGCTGTTCACCGCCGATGCCGATGGCGTCGAGCAGCTCGAAGCCGCGCTCGCTTCCGCGCGGCCGGCCGTGATCCCGCATTCGAACGAGCCCATGAGCGAACACTGGCCGTTCTTTACGCGCGAACCGTTCGCGATCATGGCCACGCGGGTGCGGTTTCTATCGAGGAGCGTGGCGCTGGTGGACGCGCAGGTCAAAGGCCAGCCGGTCCTCCTTGTCATGAAGAGAGAGTCCGGCTGGAAGGTCGCTTCGGTCCGCTTTTTGAAGTAGCGTTATGCCCGCGCTGCCTGTATGGCGGGCACGTCGACCCAGCCATGCTTGCGATTGCTCTCCAGTTCTGCGTCGAGGATCGTCAACTGGCGGAGGCCGTCGGCAAACTGCGGATACTCCGGCTGCGCCGCGGGATCTTCAAGCGACTGGTAAAAGCGGCGGAAGACCTGCTTGAACGTATCGTCGTAGCCTTCGCTGTGCCCGCCTGGGAGATCGGCAAACGGCCGCGCGCGATCCTTGAGCAGCGACGGGTCCTTCACGATAATCCGGTTGGGTTCGTTCCGCCGCCCGATCCACAATTCGTCGGGCCGCTCCTGGTCCCAGGAGACGCCCGCTTCGGTCCCAAAAATCTCGATGTTGAGCCGGTTTTTGCGCCCCGCCGATACCTGGCTGGCGGTGAACGCGCCGCGCGTCCGTTCGCCCATGCGGAAGACGACGGCGCCGAAATCTTCGGTGTCGATATCGACTGGCTGGTAATCCTCCGGGCGCAGCGTCTTGCCGGCGAATGTCTCTACCGATCCCTTGGGTTTCTTGCGCTTTTTGTGGAACGTTTGCAGGTCGGCGCACAGCGACTGGATGCGCAGCCCGGTGACGTGTTCGGCCATGTCGCACCAGTGCGAGCCGATATCGGCCAGCGTGCGCGAAGGGCCGTTGGCTTTCGAATCCAGGCGCCAGTTCCAGTCCGTATCGTACAGCAGCCAATCCTGCGAATAGGTGCCCTGCACCACGAGAATCTCGCCCAGGTCGCCGTCTTCGCGCATGCGCCGCATTTGCTGCACCATGGGGTAGTAGCGCAGGTTGTGGAAGGTACAGTTGCGGCGCTGGGTTTCGGCGGCCAAGGCTACCAGCTTGCTCGCGTTTTCGACCGAGGTCGAAAGCGGCTTTTCGCAGAGCACGTGCTTGCCGGCCTGCAGCGCATCCTGCGCCATGGGGAAATGCAGGGCGTTCGGCGTGCAGATGTGAACGGCATCGATGGCCTTGTCTTCCAGCAGCCTGCGGTAATCCGAATCCGTCTTTTCGACGTGGAACTCTTCGCCCAGCCGCTGCGCCTTCTCGCGCTGGCTTTCGCCGATGGCATAGACTTGCACGTATCCCAGCCGGCGAATCCCTTCCAGATGCACACGGCCCACGAAGCCGGTGCCGAAAACCGCGGTCTTGAAACGATACATGTGGCCTCTTAATGAAGGTGAACGTTTAATCTACCGCAAAAATTGGTAGATTGGAATGAACGCGACATGGTAGTCCGTATCCGCTTCGGGAAGCGTCCGAATTCGCTCCAGCGACGCAGGAAAAAGCAGAGGATGGCGTCGGCATTGGCGGTGCTGCTCACCCCGGCTGCCCTCATGGCCGCCGCGCTGGCCCTGTGGGGTATCGGTGCGGGCATGAATGTGGCGGGCAGTTTCGCGATCTCGACCGGATTTTTCTCGCATTGGCAGGTGTGGCTGGCTACGGCAATCGGATTGCAGGTCTGTTCGCGCATGTTAAACCGCTACGGCAAGGGCAGGGATACGAAGACTTCCTGAGGAACGCGAATACCTGATGATATTCTAAGCAGTAGAGCCTCTCCATGCCAAGGACGTTCGCCTCCAGTCGAAGGACATACTTTTCCAGCTTCTTTCCCCCCGGCGTGAAGTGGCTGCTGATCGTCAATTCGGCGATCTTCGTCCTGACATACCTCTCGCCGACCTTGCGGGAAGAATTCACCGTCCTGTTCGCCCTGACGCCGCGCCTGGTGGTTTTCAACTGGACCGTCTGGCAGCTTTTCACCTACATGTTCCTGCATGGCGGGGTGACCCACATCCTGTTCAACATGCTGGCGCTGTGGATGTTCGGAACGCCGCTGGAGCAGGAATGGGGTACGCGGAAATTCCTCAAGTATTACTTCTATTGCGGAATCGCGGCCGGCGTCTGCGATGTGGGCGTGAACGCAGCGCTGCACAACTGGACGACCAGCACCATCGGCGCGTCGGGCGCGATTTTCGGCCTGCTGCTGGCATTTGGTGTTCTCTATCCCAACCAGACGGTCCTGATGGGCTTTCTTTTTCCCATCAAGGCCAAGTACATGGTGATGATTTACGGCGGCATCGAACTGCTGCTCTCCATCGGTCCCAACACCGGAGTCAGTTCCCTGGCGCACCTGGGTGGAATGGCTTTCGGATACATCTACCTGAAAGGGCGCCTGCCGCGTCTCCATCTGCCGGACTGGCGGGGCGCCTATCGGCAATGGAAGCTGCAGCGCGCCAAGCGCAAATTCCAGGTATACATGCGCAAGCACGGCGGCCGCGGCCCCTGGGTCAATTGACGCAACGCCTGCCTCACTCCCCGCGTCTCTGATATAGTTACACCAGAAGTACGCCTATGCGATTTCAACATCTGGCATTGTGCGCCGCGGCACTTCTCGCGGTCGCAGGCTTGGCTACCGCTCAGGAGCAGGGCCCGATCAACAATTCGGGCGCGACCGTCGCCAAACCGAAAAAACCGGCCGACACCACGGGTGCTCCGGATAACGCGAATCTCCCGAAAATCCCCTCGCAGTACAAAAAGCAGCCCGACCTTGGAAATATTCCGAGCTACCAGGCGAACGTCGATGAGGTGACGCTCGATGTAGCCGTACTGGACAATAAGGGCCAGTTCGTACCGGGGGTCCCGGCGAACAAATTCCGGGTTCTGGAAGACAACGTTCCGCAGCCGATCAAAGACGTGCGCATGGGCGAGGCCCCCATCACGGTCGCCATGGTGGTCGAATTCAGCGAGAAATTCCAGCAGCTTTATAGCTGGGCCTGGTTCCAGACGCAGCAATTGATGTGGGGATTCGCCAGTTCGCTCAAGCCGCAGGATTACATCGCGGTGATCGCATACGACATGCACACCGAGATTTTGCAGGACTTCACCACCGATCGCGCAAAGGTGCAGGAGGCGCTGAGCCGCATGCAGATCCCGGCATGGCGCGAAGCCAACATGTTCGATGCGGTGACCGAGATTGCCGACCGCATGTCGGGCATTGAAGGACGCAAAGCGATCGTGCTGATCACGACGGGTGTCGATACCTTCAGCAAAATCACGTACGACAAAGCGCGAAAACTGCTACAGGAAGCCGGTGTGCCGATTTATTCGATCTCTCTACTCGGGTTGCAGCGCGAGATGATGATGCAGGAACCCATCGGTCTGTTGCAGGCCGACAACGAATTGCGCACCTTCGCCAAAGAGACCGGTGGACAGGCGTTTTTCCCGAAGTTCGAAGGGGAGTATCCGGGAGTGTTCGGCGCCATTCAGCAGGCACTCAGGAACCAGTACGTCATTACGTACTCCCCCACCAATAAGGCCCATGACGGTACCTTCCGCAAGTTGAAAGTCGACCTCGTGGACGCCGAGGGCAAGCCGCTCGCCATGGTCGACCCCAAGGGCAAGCCGATTAAGTATTCGATCGTCGCGAAGGCCGGCTACAAGGCTCCGCGCGCCGTCGAATAATGAATTCCGGCGTGTTGCGCAAAGCGTTGCGCAGCGAGGCAGTCGATAGCGCCAATGTCAAGAAATCGATTTCCTGTTTTTTCACGATGATGCAAAATCGTTGACAGGCCGGTAACGGACCTGTTACTCTCGCATCCGTCCCGCATGAAAAGCGCTCCGGTTTCGAACCCGAAAATACTACTTGTGGATGACAACCGGGACGGTCTGCTGGTACGCAGATCGCTCCTGGAAGAGCTCGGTTATCGGGTGGAAATCGCAAAATCAGCTGAAGAAGGTCTGAAAATCTTTGAAAGCAGCACGCCCGATATCGTCGTGACGGACTTTCGGATGCCGCGTATGGACGGCCTCGAGCTGATCCACCGCATCCGCCTGCTCAATCCACACGCCCGCGTGATCCTGCTGTCGGCTTTCGTCGAACCGCTCGGCCTCTCCGAAGGAAACACCGGCGCCGATGCCGTGATCGCCAAGAGCGCCAATGAGCCCGCACAACTGGTTCGCACCGTGAAACGCCTCTTGAATCGCACCACACTGCGTAAGCCGCCGGGCAGCACGCCGAAAAGCGGCGCGAACGGCGCCGGCGGCGTGAACCGGTCGCGGGCCACCAGCCGCTGAGGCGGGATCTGGCACACTAAAGATGTGGTGCGTACTTCTCCAAGAATTCTGCTGACAGTGCTGGTGTTTGCGATGGCGGCCACACCGGCTGCCCGTAAAGCCGCGCGCCCCTCCGCGCCGGCCGTAAAGGCATCGGCGACTGTGCGGCGCTGGCTGCGGGGCATGACGCTGCGCGATCAAGTGGCGCAACTGGTCTTCATTCCGTTCTACGGCGGGGCACCCAATTCGCAGTCGTCGCAGTATCGCAAGTTCCTGCGTCTGATCCGCGATACCAGGGTGGGCGGACTGATTCTGGTGAACCAGTCCAACGGCCGGCAGATTGCCAAAGCCGAACCTTATGCGCTGGCGGCTTTCCTCAATCGCATGCAGCGTGTGGCCAGAGTGCCGCTGCTGGTGGGCGGCGATTTCGAGCGCGGCGCGTCCATGCGGGTGAACGGCACCACGCAGTTCCCGCACGCCATGGCCTTCGGCGCCACCGGCGACCCCGAGTTCTCCCGCTACGAAGGCCAGGTGACTGCAATCGAAGCGCGAGCGCTGGGCGTGCAGTGGATCTACTACCCGGTGGCCGACGTCAACAACAATCCCGACAACCCCATCATCAACATCCGCTCCTTCGGCGAGAACCCCGCCATGGTGGCCGCGCACGTGACGGCTTTCATCCAGGGAGCCCACTCCGACAAGAAAAACTACGTCCTCACCACCGCCAAGCATTTTCCGGGACACGGCGACACCGCAACCGACACGCACCTCAACATGGGAACGGTCAGCGGCGACCGCGCGCGCCTGGCTGCGGTGGAACTGGTGCCGTTCAAAGCCGCCATCGCGGCGGGCGTGGATTCCATCATGACGGCGCACCTGGCCGTGCCCGCGCTGGCTCCGCCCGATCTGCCGGCCACGCTTTCCCCGCAGATCCTCACCGGACTTCTGCGCAATGAACTCGGATTCAAAGGACTCGTGATCACCGACGCGCTCGATATGCGCGGCATCTCGGGCGGATTCTCCACGGGCGACGCCTGCGTGCGCGCGCTGGAAGCCGGAGCCGACACGCTGCTCATGCCGCCCAACCCGGACGCCGCGATCCAGGCGGTGGTGAGAGCGGTGGAAAGCGGGCGGATTTCCCGCCAGCGCCTGCAGGAAAGCGTCGTTAAAATTCTGGCGGCGAAGGAGAAACTCGGACTGGACCGCAAGCGCTCCGTGAACCTGGAGGGCATCGGCGACGTGGTCGATTCGCCCGAAGCGGAGGCGCGTGCGCAGGAGATTGCCGACCGCGCCGTCACGCTGGTGCGCAATCAGGGCAGCCCCGTGCCGCTGGCGGATCCTGCCTCGGCCTGCTACGTCGTGCTGGGCGAGGGCCGCTATTCCTCCGAAGGGCAGACGTTCGCGCAGGAGGTGCGCAAGCGCGCCGCCGCGGCGGCTCTGGTGACGCTCGATAGCGATTCATCGCGCGGCGATGTCGAGGCGGCCGTCGGAAAGCTGCCGGCATCGTGCGGAGTCTACGTGGCGGCTGCCTTCGCTTCGGTAGCGGCTTATCGCGGTTCGGTGGGGCTGGATGGCGAACTGCCGCACGCCATCGAGATGCTCCAGGCGACCGGCAAGCCCGTGGTGCTGGTCTCGCTGGGCAATCCGTATCTGCTGCGAAATTTTGCAAACGTGGCGGCGTATATCGCCACCTTCAGCACGGTGCCGCCTTCGGAGATCGCCGCCGTGAAGGCATTGTGGGGCGAAATTGCGATTCGCGGCCACCTGCCGGTCTCCATTCCCGGCCTGGCGCAGTATGGTGATGGTATCCAAACGCAGCCGACTAGACCTACGGTTACTTCCGGGGCCAACCGCTAGGGCGCTATACTATTCACGCCATGACGTTCAGTCTTCCCCCGCGGGGGGTGGAAGTGATCCTTCTGGGCCTGGTGATAGGGGCCGCAATTTATGATGTCCGGTATCGCCGCATACCCAACTGGTTGACTTTGACGGGAGTTGTCATCGGCCTGCTCCTGAACGCCTGGCTGGTTGCTTATGGAAATCCGGTGCCCGGGCTGCTGTTCTCTCTCAAAGGGCTCTTGCTGGGCTTCGGCTTTTACTTTTTCCTGTATATGCTGCATGCCATGGGCGCGGGCGACGTAAAACTGATGGCCGCGGTGGGAGCGCTGGTGGGCTGGGAGAACTGGTTCGGCATTTTCCTGGTGACGGCGATTCTGGGCGGCATCACCGGCGTGATCCTGGTGATCGCGCGCAAGCGGGTGAAGACCACCTTTTTCAACATGAGCTTCCTTATCGCCGAGCTCAAGAGCGGCCGCTCGGCGCACCTCGGCCGGGAAGAGCTGGACGTGAAAAGCTCCAAGGCGCTGCGCCAGCCGCACGGCGCCATCATCGCGCTGGGAACGATCGTGTTCCTCGGGCTGGCGGCGCATTTTACGCAATAAACAACACCGTGAACATTCTGGATCGATTCAAACTGAACGGCAAGACCGCGCTGGTCACGGGCGCGCGCCGCGGAATCGGCAAGTCGATGGCGGTGGCTCTTGCCGAAGCCGGCGCCGATATTGTCGCGACCAGCGCCGGCATGGAGGCGGAGGGCAGCGACGTAGCGCGCGCGGTGGAAGCCGCCGGCAGCCGCTGCCGCGCGTACTCCTGCGATCTGAGCGACCGCAAGGCGGTATACGAATTCATCGCGCAGGTGAAGCTCGAATGCCCGCCCATCGACATCCTGGTGAACAACGGCGGCACGATCCTGCGCAAGCCGGCCGCGGAGCATCCCGATGATTACTGGGACAAAATCATCGAGATCGATCTCAACGCGCAGTTTGTGCTGGCGCGTGAATTCGGGCGCGACATGGTGGCGCGCGGATCGGGAAAAATCATCTTCACCGCCTCGCTGTTGAGCTTTCAGGGCGGCATCACGGTGCCCGGATACGCCGCGGCGAAAGGCGGGGTGGCGCAGTTGACCAAGGCGCTGGCCAACGAATGGGCCGGGAGCAACGTGCAGGTGAACGCCATCGCGCCCGGCTACATCGCAACCGACAATACTACGGCCTTGCGCAGCGATCCGGTGCGTAACCCCGCCATTCTGGCGCGAATTCCTGCCGGCCGCTGGGGCGATGCCGATGACCTGGCGGGCGCGGTGGTGTTCCTGGCGTCCGGCGCGTCCGACTATGTCAGCGGCACGGTGCTGACGGTGGACGGCGGCTGGATGGGGCGTTAGGGCGAGAAGCGGACCGCCAGGCCGGCGCTGAATTCATCCATGGCCCAACTGCCGCCGTAGTGTCTCGCGAACCAGCGGATATAGCGGAGATCGGGAGCGAGCGTGACGCGCCCCACGCGGAAGGGAAATTCGAGCACGGCGGGAATGCCTACGATCACCTGCCGCGTGACGGGGCGAAAGTAGTTGGCGTCGTAGAAGCGAGTCCCGTAAAACGGATCGACCACCTTGCCGGTGGTCTGATCGCTTGTGAGGACGGAAACCGCCGCGCCGACCCCGACCTGGAGGTGAGGGAGGATGCGGGCTTCGAGAATCACCGGGAACAGCCAGCGGTTGGCGGTGCTCGAAATCTGCCCCACGACTTCGCCCAGCGGGCTGTCCACCGTAGTCTGATATTCGAAGGCGTATGTAGTCGCGGTGATTCCGATGCGCTGGTAAGCGGGCTCGAAGTGCAGGCTCAGACGGCGCGCGAGCGGAATGGAAGCGGAAAGCCCGAAGGCGGCATGATAGGGCGTGCTCTCGTAGTATCCGCATTGCGCGCCATTGGCGCAGAGCTGCGGATACGAAATCGTAGCGAGCGGCCCGGCAACCGGCGCGTCGGCCCGCACCCCCACCTCGAGCCCTGGTTGGGAAAAAGCGATTGCAATAAGTACGAAAAAAACAGGGAGCCTGAAGATCACATCCCTAAGACCCGGCGCGGGCCGCGATCCACTACACCACTTCCAGGATCAGGCACTTCAGGTACAGCGTTTCCGGCACCGTCAGCAGAATCGGATGGTCCTGGCCCTGCGTGCGGCGTTCGAGGACCCGGAGGGTGCGGCCGGCATCGAGCGACGCTTGCGCGACCAGTTCCAGCAGCGCGGCTTCGCCGATATGGTGCGAACACGAACACGTCACCAGGATGCCGCCGCTTTGCAGCAGCCGCAGCGCGCGCAGGTTGATGTCTTTGTAGCCGGCCATGGCGGCATCGATATTCCTGCGATTCTTGGCGAACGCCGGCGGATCGAGCACCACCAGCGAAAACCGGCGGCGCGCCGAGGCGTAGCCGGACAGCAGATCGAAAACGTCCGCCTCGCGGAACTCAATATTGGCAATGGAATTCGCCGCGGCGTTGGCGCGCGCACTGGCGAGCGCGGCTGCGGAACTATCGGCGGCTTCCACCGATTCGCATTTCGCGGCCAGGTGGAGGGCGAAGCCGCCGGTGGAAGCGAAGCAATCCAGAGCGCGGCCGCCGCGGGCGTAACGGGCGGCGGCAAGATAATTCTCGCGCTGATCGAGAAAGATACCGGTCTTCTGCCCGTGCAGCAGGTCGGCGCGCAGCGCAAGGCCGTTCATCCGCACGGATACGGATTCGGGAGCCTCGCCGCTCACCACGCTGCACTCCAGCGGAAGCTGCTCCTTGGCGCGCACGGCGGCATCGTTGCGCGCCACAATTCCGCGCGGCTGAAAGATCTCTTCCAGGCAGGAGACGATCGCGCTCCTGGCGGCGTCCATTCCCTGATTGAGCGTCTGCACGACGAGCCATTCGCCGTAGCGATCGACCACCAGCGCGGGCAGCAGGTCAGCTTCGCCATGCACCACGCGGTACGCATCGGTTCCATGCACTATGCGGCGCCGGTGCTCCTCGGCGGCGCGCAAGCGGTGCAAGTAGAAATCGCGGCCGATGTCTTCCACCTGCCGCGAGAGCATGCGCAGCGCGATCTGCGAAGCGGAACTGTAATGCGCCGTCCCGAGCGCGCGGCCCCGCGCATCGGCGACTTTTACCGGCTGCCCGGGCTGGGCGCCGTCGAGATCGGCGATATCGCTGGAGAAGATCCACGGGTGGCCGGAGGCGACGCGCTCCGCCGCCTTGCGGCTCACCCGCACTTCATTCATCGCATGGCCTGCAGGCGCGCGATGCGATCTGCGGTCGCCGGATGCGTGGAGAACAACCGCATCAGAAACCGGCCCGTGTTGGGCGGGATGATGAACAGGTGCGCCGTGGAAGGAGTGGCCTCCATGGGGATGCGCTGCGACCACGTCTCCAGTTTTTGCAGGCCGTTGATCAGCGGATAGGGAGAACCTACATATTTCGCTGAAGCGGCGTCGGCATCGTACTCGCGCGAGCGGGAGATGGCCATCTGGATCAGCATGGCCGCCAGCGGCGCGAGAATCATCATGGCGATGGCGCCGATTGCGCCGCCGCGGTTGTCGTCATCGCGCTCGCTGCCGCCGAACCAGAATGCCATGCGCGCCAGAAATGTAATGGCGGCGGCCAGCGTGGCGGCCACGGAACTGATCAGGATATCGCGATGCAGCACGTGGCCGAGCTCGTGCGCCACCACGCCTTCGATTTCGTTGTCGTTCATGATCTGCAGGATGCCCTGTGTGAAGGCGACAGAAGCATGCGAAGGATTCCGGCCCGTGGCGAAGGCGTTGGGCGATTCATCGGGAATCAGGTACAGCTTGGGCATGGGGATGCCCATGCGGTGCGCCAGATTGCGCACGATGGGTTCCACACGGTGGTAGATCTCGGGATTTTCGGACTCGTCGAGCGGCTGCGCGCGGTAAGTCGCCAGCGCGATCTTATCGGAAAAGAAGTAACTGGCGAAATTCATGACGGCCGCGATGCCGAGCCCATAGTAGAGACCGCTGCGTCCGGCAATGGCCTCACCACCGACCAACAGTATGCCTGAGAGCAGCCCGAGAAGCAGTGCGGTTTTGAGAGCATTCATAAAATATAACCTTCAGCCCGCAGCCGTCAGCCATCGGTGCTAAGGGCCGATGGCTGAAGCTGAGGACTTATGTTCACGCGGTAACCGGAACGAGGCGGGTAAACTGCAGGCCGCCCTTTTCCTTATCGGCGTCCACCAGGATGGTATCGCCTTCCGCGAAATCGCCATTGAGCAGTTTCAGCGCCAGGGGGTCCTGGATGAGGCGCTGGATGGCGCGGCGCATGGGGCGCGCGCCGTACTGTGGGTCGTATCCTTCCTCGATGATCGCGTTTTTGGCGTCGGCCGTTACTTCCAGCCGGACCTTGCGGTCTTTGAGCAGCCTGCCCACGTTGGCCAACTGGATGTCCACGATCTGCATGAGGTTTTCGCGCGACAACGTGTTAAATACGATGATATCGTCAACGCGGTTCAGAAACTCCGGCCGGAAAGCCTGGCGCAGCGCTTCGAGCAGGCGTTGACGCGTGTCGGCCGTGCGGCTGTCTTTAGCGTGCACGCTGAAGCCGATACGGTTTTTCTCCACCATACCGGTACCGATGTTGCTGGTCATGACGATGACGGTGTTTTTGAAGCTCACCGTGCGTCCCTGGCCATCGGTCAGGCGCCCATCGTCCAGAATCTGGAGCAGCATGTTGAAGACTTCGGGATGCGCCTTTTCGATCTCATCGAACAGCACCACCGAATACGGCCGGCGGCGCACCTGTTCGGTCAACTGGCCGCCTTCTTCGTAGCCCACGTATCCGGGAGGCGAGCCGACCATGCGCGCGACGGCGTGCTTTTCCATGTACTCGCTCATATCGACGCGGATCATGGCCTTTTCGTCATCGAACAGGTAGCCGGCCAGGGCGCGGACGAGTTCGGTCTTGCCGACGCCGGTGGGGCCCAGGAAGATGAAGCTGCCGATGGGACGGTTGGGGTCGCTCAGGCCGGCGCGGTTGCGCAGGATGGCGTTAGAGACCAGGCGCACGGCTTCGTCCTGGCCGACCACGCGGTCCTTGAGGCGTTCGGGCATCTGGACCAGTTTCTGGATCTCGCCTTCCATCATGCGGGTCACCGGGATGCCGGTCCACTTGGCCACGATGCGGGCGATATCGTCTTCGCCGATCTCCTCTTTGAGAATGGCGTTCTCCTTGACGGCTTCGAGCTCCTGCTCGGCCGTCTGGATATCCTTCTCGATTTGCGCGAGACGGCCGTAGCGTAACTGCGCGGCCTTTTCCCAATCGCCGGCGCGGCTCGCCTTCTCTTCTTCCTGGCGCGCCGCGTCCTGTTCCTCTTTGAGTTCGCGGACGCGCGAGATGGCGCTCTTCTCGCGGTTCCAGCGCTCCTTCAGGGTGGCCGCTTCGCCGCGCAGTTTTTCGAGATCGCTTTCGATGATGCGCAGGCGCTCGTGCGACGCGTGATCGTTTTCCTTGGTCAGGGCCTGGCGCTCGATTTCCAGATGCGAGATGCGGCGGTCGAGATCGTCGATTTCGATGGGCATGGAGCCGATCTGCAGCCGAAGCGCGCTGCCCGCCTCGTCGATGAGGTCGATGGCCTTATCCGGCAGGAAACGGTCGGCGATGTAGCGCGAAGAAAGCACGGCGGCCGCGATAATAGCGGAATCCTTGATGCGCACACCGTGATGGATCTCGAATTTCTCCTTGAGGCCGCGCAGGATGGCGATGGTGTCGTCCACCGAAGGCTCGCCCACCATGACGGTCTGGAAGCGGCGCGCCAGGGCGGCGTCTTTTTCGACGTGCTTCTTGTACTCGTTGAGCGTGGTGGCGCCGATGCAGCGCAACTCGCCCCGCGCGAGGGCCGGCTTGAGGAGGTTGGCGGCATCGATGGCGCCTTCGGCGCCGCCGGCGCCAACCAGCGTGTGCAGTTCATCGATGAAACAGATGATTTCGCCGTTGGAGTCGATGATCTCGCGCACCACGGCCTTCAATCTGTCCTCGAATTCGCCGCGGAACTTGGTGCCTGCGATCATCGAACCGAGATCGATAGCGACCAGTCTCTTGTTCTTGAGCTGGTCTGGCACGTCGCCGCGCACGATGCGCTGGGCGAGCCCTTCGACGATGGCGGTCTTGCCGACGCCGGGTTCGCCGATCAGCACGGGATTGTTCTTGGTGCGGCGGCTCAACACCTGCATCACGCGGCGAATTTCGTCTTCGCGGCCGATGACCGGGTCGAGCTTGCCCTGGCGCGCCGATTCGGTGAGGTCGTGAGCGTAGCGCTCGAGGGCTTGGTATTTGGATTCGGGATTCTGATCCGTGACGCGCTGGGTGCCTCGCACCGAGACCAGGGCCTTGAGGATGGAATCGTGGGTGGCGCCGGCGCGGTCGAGCAATTGGCCCGCGGGATCGTCGCGGCCCTCGGCGATCGCCAGCAACAGGTGTTCTGTGGAGACGAATTCGTCCTTGAAATGGCCGGCCTCGTCGAAGGCGCGCTCCAGAACCTGGTTGAGCGGCTGCGAGAGATACATGCCGGGCTGCATGCCGCTGGCTTTGGGAAGAGTGCCCAGCAGCCGCTGCGCCTCGGCAACAACGGCATCGGGCTGGACGCCGCATTTCTCCAGCACGGGCCTTACAATGCCCTCCTTTTCCTCGGCAAGGGCGATGAGAAGGTGAAGGGGAAACATCACCTGGCTTTGATTTTTTTCGGCTATGGCCTGCGTAGCCTGCAGCGCTTCCTGCGCTTTTTGAGTCAGTCTGTCCAACCGGAACATTTTCTTTTCCTAAATAAATCGGGCAGGCGGTCGCTTGCGAACCAGCCTGCCCTTTTCCAGTCAACTTTTGGGCCACAAGCGGCCCGGGCTGTCCGAACCAGCCCAGTTTGGGCAAGTCCAGCTTACCTTACACTTAGATGCTTCAGCCGGCAACTTCGATCTTAACCTGCCGCGGTTTGGCGGCTTCCTTCTTGGGAAGCATCACGGTCAGGACGCCGTTCTTGAACTGTGCGCTGATGGTCTCGGTGTCGAAAGTGTGCGGCACCGAGAAGCTGCGGACGAACTTGCCGTAACTGCGCTCGATGAGGTGGTAGCCCTTCCCATTGTGCTGCGCTCCGAACTTGCGTTCGCCGGCGATGGTGAGGGTCTGGTTTTCGACGCGGACATCGATATCTTTCTGATCGACATCGGGCAGATCGGCCTTCAGCACCAGTTCGTTTTCCGTTTCGAAGATATCGACCGCCGGGCTCCAGGGACGATTCGTCTGGGGCTCGCTGAGCATACGGGTGAAAGCGTCTTCGAAGACGCGCAGATTGGCCAACGGGTCGAAGTGGGTGAGAGACGACATGGTTTAGAAACTCCTCATTCAGATTTCTGGGAGGCCATCTGGCCTCATCCAGTTATGATCATAAAATATGCGTTTAATATTGTCAAGTATTTATGAGCAAGTTTATATACAGATATGATGTTATTGTTTTCAATACCTTATGGAAACGGGACCGCGCCCGGCCAGAGCCTTCGCGGTCCCTTCAAGCCAGCGGCAGCACCACGGCGCTTACGGGCGACTCGCCCACGGGAATCATGGTGAACAGGGGCGCCGATTTCAGCCAGGGCTTACTCCCAAGTTGAGGGGAATTCAGGGAATAGTTGCGAATCACCGCCAGGTCGCCGGACCCCTGGTTGATTACCAGGATGTACTGCTCATTGGCCTGTTTAGCGTGGGTCATGAGGATCTGGCAGGGGCCTACGCCGACTTGGATCACGGCCACCAGCTTGAGACTATAAAGGTCCAGCACCGTCAGGCTGTTGGTTTCCGGGTTGGCCACCAGCAGGTAGCTGTTTGGGGATTCCACGGTCATCATGGCGCCGGGAGCGCGGCCGGCCAGCACGGTCTGCCAGATTTCGGTGGTGTAGGGGAAGACGATCACGACGGCGTCCATGCCGTCGCCGGAAACAAAGAGCTGGCCGCCGGTGGAATCGATGGTGAAGTGCCGCGGCGACAGCGCCAGGGGCAGCCGGACCACGGTTCTGCCGGTATCGCTGTCGAAGATGCCGAGGCTGCGTTCGCTGGCGTTTCCGGTGATGATCTGCCGTCCGTCCCTGCGGAACCTCACCAGCGCCGGTTCGGCGCCGACCGGCACGGTGCGCTCCAGACGCGCGCGGTCCAGGGATGCGATGGCGATGGAGCGATCCTGCGCGCTGATCACGGCGGCGCGATGGTCGTTGCTGTCGGACCCGGTGAGGTCGAACGCGTCCGGCGGCGAACTCAGCCGGATGCGCCGCCCGGGCCGGAAGGATTCGAGCGGCAGCTCGACCAGCGCCGCGGGATCGCGATACAGCACCCAGAGCGCGTCGCCGCGCGGCGAGACCTGCATGCCGAGCGCCTGGTTGCCCATACGCGCCCGCCGCGTAACCGTAAACGAAGCGGCATCGATTTCCGAAACTGCGCCCGCGTCGGGGGTCAGGGCGAAGACTTTCGGCTTGGTGGGATGGCGCAGCACCAGGTTGGGAGCCGCATCCAGGGCGATGCGCTTGACCACGCGAAAGTGCCGGTAGAGATCGACCACACTGACCGACCTCCCTTGCTGGTTGGCTACGAAACAGTAGCCCGGATAGCCGGCCGCTTTCGGCGGTCCGCACGAAAGCGCCGCGAGCGGAGCAGCCAGCACGGCTCGCCGGGAGATGAGGGATTGGGACACTCAGCCACCATTTTACTTCGCGGCCGGAAGCCCCCGGCGCGGAGAATCCGCATGCTATTCTGAGTGAGGAGCATCGGCCGCCCGGTCACTGACCGGCGCCGCGGCGCCTGCCAGTTCCGAACCCGGAGAGATGGCCGAGTGGTTGAAGGCGCACGCTTGGAAAGCGTGTATAGGGGAAACTCTATCGAGGGTTCGAATCCCTCTCTCTCCGCCAGTTACGACCACCACGCCAACACCCACTCGCAAAATTCGACGTGCCGATTTACGGCGGGCCGGCCGGTAGGATGCGGAAGCGCTTACGACCTTCAATCCGGTATGTATTGAAATCTGAATGATCCACTGTAAAGATGGTCGATAGGCGCTCACGCCGTGCCAGGTAGACGAGGCTCGCGTCGGCGAAATCCATTGGGCAATCCCAATAACGCGACATGAGGATTCGGAGTTCGGGTAACTCGGAGTCTTCGATGACCGCAAGCCTGATTGCACCAGAGCGTATCAACTTCCAGGCAGCTTCCATTTCGCGCCGGCTGTCACCGACCAGATGGAACAATTCGGTCAGCACTGCCTCGGAGGTCATCAGCGGCAGTTGGAGTGATTGGAACGCGCGGACGCATGCCGCGTGCCATCGGTCCGTCCTGTCCAGCAAGGCCAGGATGGCGCCAGTGTCGATCAGGACGTCAGCGGCCATAATGCCGCCGTAGACGATCCTTCACGGTTCGCGCAGCGGTCTCCGAACGCTTCGGGTCCCCACTCGCGAGAGAGCCGAGCCATTTTGCTGCTGCTTTGTGCAGACGGCGCTGCTCGTCGTCCCCCTCGTGCGACGCATCGCTCTTCAGCAGCCACTGCCGCGCTGCGGCGTCGAGAGCGGCGGAGACAGATATTTTCCGACGGCGCGCCTCGCGCTCCAGGCTGGTTTTGACATCGGAAGATACCCGCCAACTGTAAACCTCAGTCTTCATATACTACATTGTAGTGCACGGGTTGCCGCTTCGCCCGGATTGCCTGAATTGGCGATGAAATCGCGGTCGAGCATTTGTTTGACAACACGATTGTGCCACCTCCACTCACACCGGCATGCGCGCACTCATGTGCCGGGGCCATCATTGTCCACTGCGGATTCCCGGGAGGCGCGGTCCGGAAAAATGGTGCCAGTGTTCGCCGGAGTTCACGATAATCGCGTTACAACCACCTGCACGTGCCCCGAGTTGTTGAAATAAAACGAGGGCAGATCGTTCGCGAAACAATAGAGCAACCCATCCGCCGGCATCACGATGTCCGTGCCGTCCCCAATCAAGAATACCGGGGCCTTTTGATGGATGGCGCCGATCAGGGCGAACCAGTTCGCCTTACTCGCCCGGCGAAACGGCGCGGCGAGCCGAAATCCCAGGGAGGGGCTGGGATAACCGGCGGGACCGGTGCGGATGCTGGCGTCACACCATGTTCCCGAAGCGGCGAATCTGTAGCGCTCCCCTCGCGAAATCCACAGCGGGGTTGCGTTCCACTGCGCGCGCGCGAAGACGATGAAGTCCATTTCCTCGCCAACCCTGAGCTGACGCACAGAGGCGCCGATTCTTCCATCGCACTCCACGGAATAGGTCTTCGGAAGGTTGCGCGGCGAATACCCCGGAACCAATTTCCGTCTCAGCTCGACGCTTTCATGCAGGCAGGCGCCCTCCGGAATTGAGCGCCGGCGAAAGAGGTTCATCCTGGGAAGCGGCGGCAAAAGAGGCCGGGGCTCTCCGGGCTCCAGGGGCCTCCTTCGCCTCGACTTCGGCCAGAACTCTCCGGGCCACCACGAGGGCGTCAGCGAGTTGTGCGCCATGGCCCCGGGTTGCGGCGTTGCATGTTCCTGGTCTCCGCCGAGAATATTGCTCATTGCGCTGCCGTCAATCAATAGCCCGGCCGCCTCCGCCTCCTGCGCGATCCAGCGCAGAGTGATCTTCGACAAGCCGCTCTCCGCCTCGGGATAGCTTCCTCCCACGTCTGAGTGCACGCCCGCGAACCATACCTCTTTCACGTCGCGTCCGGGCCCCTGCTCCACCAGGTTCTGCCGGAAGAAGGCCCTGCGCTCATCGATTGAGACCGCGTGGCGCACTCTGCCGACCAGCTTGAGGTCCTTGGTGTAGGGCAGCGAGCCCTGCTTGAGCCCGATGGGATCCAGAATCCACCCCACAGAACTGACCGTGTCCCACACCCCCAGAAAGTGCGGCGCGCAATCGGTACAAAACGTCTTTCGAAAACCCGCTGCGATCTCAAATTTGTTTTCCCGGCCCTGTAACCGGGTCCACAGGCCGTCATGTCTCTTGAACAGGCGCAGAGCATAGGGAATCAGGCCTTCGTTGCCGGGCGCAAGCAGCCCGAACATCCGCAGCATGCCGCATAGCGCTCGCGCGGTATAGGCGCCCCGGCTGAAACCAAAGATAAAGACCTTTTCTTCCCTGTGAAAGTTCTGCATCAGGAACCGGTACGCATCGGCTATGTTCTCCGAAAGACCGTAGCCGAAGGCGAGTCCGCGAACCTTGGTCCAAACCTTCCCGGCGGTCGTGAGCGCGTTCATCGCCCCCATGGTGCCGACGCCCGGGTGATAGTAGATGACCTGTCGTTCCGCGTCGCTCACCAAAGCTTGTCGCAGCTTGACCACATTCGAATTCATCTCGCCGAACTCGTTCCCCGTGCCGTCACACAAGATGACGATGTTTTTGGCCATATCAGCTCCAGATTCGCAGAGCAGAGAATATCATATAAACGCGGTCCGTTCGAGTTACACAGTTACACAGTTACACAGTGAAATGACCTGGCGGGCGTGTATATCGGCGGGCTTCTATTCGGAAGCCGCTATATCAGCTCCTTCCCGGTAGGCCCGGTTGTCACCGGGAATGCCCGCAGCCAAGGTGTTATCCGGGTCTGAAAAAGACCAGCTTGTTAATTCAGCGGGCTGCGGATCGCGAACCCGTCATTCACCGATTGAAAAGGAACATTCTGGTGCTAGACTAACTGGGCAATGGTCAGGAGGGAACCATGGCTTGCACTGTAAAACGTCCCGTTACTTTGGAAGTCTCCCTGGAAACCAAGAACCAGACACGTGAGAAAGTTTTCGCGGCGATTGACGCGCTGCTTCGCGAAAACGGCGCCATTGAATGCGGTCTCCTGGGTGCTTTTTCGATACATTTGAGCGAGAGTTCGGAACACCGGGGTGGGTCGGCTCCGGCGCCCGAGCTCGCGAAACTTGGCGTGACTTCGCTAAAAACCACTCACGGCTGATTTATTCAGCTTTTGCCGGGATGTCTGAATCGGATTGGTTGAGGACTCAGACTATGCCGGGGCCTCGCGGCATTGGTTTTGGCTGCCATCTCGCCTTGCCTGATGATCTATATACTCCGGATTTACTCGATTTCATCGAGGTAACGCCTGAGGTTTATCATCGCGAGGAGCGCATTGAAGGCTCCATCGAACTTGTGGCCGATCGCAAGCCCTTCGATGCGGCGCGACGCCGATGCGAGAGCCTGCCTGTCACCATGCACAGTGTGTCGCTATCGATCGGCTCCGCGCACGGAATGTATGAGCCCTGTCTGAACATGATGGATCGCCTCCGGACGGAGTGGCCGTTTCATTGGTACAGCGAGCATCTTCAGTTTCAGACAATCCAGGATGGAAAAGGGGAAACCACGAATACCGGCGTCCCGTTTCCGCTACCGCCAACCAGGGAAGCCGCCGATCTGGTTGCGGGACGAGCGGCGGCGGTGCAGCGCCGCTATGGCGTTCCCTTCCTACTGGAGAATCCCGCCCATTATTTGCCGGATTTGCCCGCGGATCCGGAAATCGGGGATGAGTTCGGCCTGATGGAGAGAATCCTTGCACTGTCGGGGTGCGGTCAGCTCCTCGATCTGCACAACCTGTATTGTAATGCGATCAATTTGGGCTTCGACCCATGCGTAGCCCTGGGGAGGGTCCGGTTCGATCGCGTGGGCGAAATCCACGTGGCGGGAGGTTCGTGGCGCGATGGGTTTTATATGGATGCGCACGACGGAAGTGTGCCGGAGGCCGTCTGGGATCTTCTGGAACAGACGCTGTCCCGTGCGTCCGATATCCCCGCCGTTGTGTTTGAAATCCTTGACAGCTATCTGGAACGACTGGGCCCGGATGGGATTGCTCGAGAGTTGGAACGGGCACGCACCATCTGGCGGCGACAACAACCGGTGACCGGTGCGGCGGAATGACTGAATCGCTGGCTGCCTTCCAATCGAATCTCGGCAGCGCGTTGCGGGGCGGGCAGACCTGCCCCATCGATCCGAATTCGCCGGGCTTCCGTTTCACCATGGAGGTTAGACGCTCCTGGTGCGAGGGCCGCAGCATCCTGGCTGCGCGCGCGGTTCTGATGTTACTGCCTGACATTGAGCGGCAGCGCCTGGTCGGAGAATACGTGGATCAGGGCGGCGGGCTGGCCTGGTTTCTAGGGACGGAGCGCGAAAACTTTCTGGCGTTCCTTGCGCCACGATTGCCGGATCCGTCGCATGCGCTGACTGTTTGCCGGATGAGCCAGGCATTGGCTCAGGCACAGCGGGGCGCCTCGACCTTTGAGCCGCCGGAGCAGCGCGCCGGAGCTGCGCCGGTGGAACGCAGTCCTCATGCGGCATTGGTCCCGTTTTATGCCGATCCCGGCGCCATCACGATGGCGTTGAATGGCGCTGGAGAACTCCCGCCGATTGGTCCGCCTGCTTGCGCCGTCTTTTTTGCCCCGGGGATCACAAATCTGTTCCGTGTCGCTACAGACGCCGAAGCCGCATTGTGGGCCACCCTGGCTCTGGCGGAAGCGCCGCGGCCACTGGTCACAGCCTTGTTGAAGGAAGGCGTGCTGATTTATAAGGCATGAAGCCGGGTCAGGCCGTCAGGCATGCCGTTTTCCCAGGGCCGGCCATCGCCGAACCGGCCCGGCGTGACATCATTGCTTCCTGAACGCCGGGTCCGACTCCGCACCGGCGCGGGGCTTCCATTCCAGCGTGTAGTACTGTCCGCGGTCGCGGGCCCAGGGATCGAATACGTTCACGACGCCGGCCAGCTCGCTCTGCAGCTCCGGGATGGCGCGGAGCAGCACGCGCTTGAAAGGCGACACGGGCTGAACGTGTCCGTTGGGCGCGCCCTTCTCGATCATTGCCACGGGACCGTTGTTGTTCACCCAGTTGACTCCCATCGTGGTATAAAACTCGGGGCGGAAGCTCGAGGTGAAAAAGCGGTCGCTGAAGAGGCGTCGCGATGCGTTCAGAATAAAGACCACGAACTGCGTTTCCGAGATTGCGAATCCGTGCGGGCGTGTCTGCTCGGCGAGCCATCCGACGACGGTATCGACATCCTCGATGTTGTCTACGGTCGCTCCGTTTGGATGGCCCAGACAGTCGTTGATCGGCGTTCCGTCCGGATTGCGCTGCGCATCGGTGATTATTTTGGAAGCATCACAGACGTGCGTACCATAGATCTCGCGCAGGTCGGCCACCATCTTCTGCTGTGGTTTGAGGGCGGGAGAATCGGCCGGGAGGCGCTTGTCCATGAAGTCGTCGAAGCTGGTTAACTGCCGCAGGCCGTACTGGCGGCGAAACTCGTTGAAACGCGGCACACCGTGTTCCCGGTCGCGGATCAGATCGAGGGCTGCCAGGTCGATCTGGCCGGTTTCGCCCTGAAGGCGCGGGATCGCGAGGTTCTGAAGGAATTGAGGATGGTTGTAAAGCGTGAGCAGCCCGAGCCTCTGACGGCCGAGGCTGACGGCCCAGTTCTGGATGCCGCGGGACCGCATCGCGCCGGTCGCTTTCCCTTCGAAGGTGGAGACGATCGGCACCTTCGCCGCGATCCGGTTCGGATCCTTGAGGTCGCGGTATTCGATCATGTCGGGCAGCAGCGGGTGCAAACGATAGACGGTTACGAACTCTTCGGGAAAGTTGAAGGGCGACCCGAAATGGTTCACGCCGCCGTCGACGTGGTCGGGCCTGGAAACGTCGTAGCCGCTGATCTTGCTGCCCAGTCCAAAAATTCCTGGGCCGGAAGCGAAGACGGAGTACCACTGAGTGGACTTCGCGACGTCGGAGCTCTTGCCGAAATTTTTAGTCACGATATCTGCCAACACTTTGGAAAGTTCGCCGCCATTGGCGCCCAGCAGGCCGTTCCAGTTGGCGTTCATCCCCCGGTAGAGCGGCTCATCATACAGCAGCTGCGGCGTCCATTCGATGGTGTGAATCTTGGCGATCTCGGCAGCGACCACCAGGCGCGCCACCTCGAACAACTCGTCGGGTGTGACGTCGCGGTATTGGATGACCTGGTGCGGCTGGGCGGGATTGCGGAGGCCCGAATCGGCGTTCGGAGTCTTCCGCGCCTGTTGTTCGAAAGCATCGACGAAGGCGTTGTGCTCGCGGACGAAGACGTTGTGTAGAAAACTCAATCCGATGGTCCAGTTATCGGCGAACGCGGCCGCCTCCTGCCCCGTCCACTGCGGGTTGACGGGGTCGCCCGCGGCAAAGGTGGGGAGCGTGCCCTTACCGTCCGTCGAAGTCAACAGGAACCTCGCCCGGTCGTCCGGGTCGCGCTTCACGCGTTGCCGCGAAACGGCGTCGTAGCCGTAGAGTTGCGAAGCGTCCCACCATGCGGTGTTGTTGTTGCGGAAGGTCTTGGGAGCCCGGGAAAGGTACTGCTTTCCATCCTGTGTGAATGTGGCCGGGCTCGAGTCCTCGGCGACGTATCCCCGGTCGATCCGATCGCCGGGCCGGCAACCCAGGCTTTGGGCGGCTTCGCTGGAGCAGCCGACCTCCATCCAGTGCGTATCGTCGTTGTGGCCCTCGGACATGTGCGAGAACCAGTCGTGCGTCATAAACTGGATCCAGTAGGCAGCGAGCACGTTGAAGAACGGGGCCTTCTGGTAATCGCAGTTAGAGTCCACAGAATCGTCGGAGATTCCCTTGCCGCCGCGGCAGGCATCGGGATTCGATTGGGCCCTCGTGAAGAGCTTGCGGCTGATGAGCTGCGGGTCCGGCTTGAGGAGGCCAAGCCGGTCGCCGTGCCGATTGCGCACGAGTTCGTTCTGACCCATATCGGGGAATGTCGTGTCGAACTCCACATTGCGGGCGAATAACTGGCCGGTCGATCCCATCGCGGGATTGAACACGTCGTTGCAAATCCCCGTTATGTTGCGGAAACGGATCAGGTCTCCCCGACAGACCTGTGCCCCGTCGCCGCCCACATCCTTGTATGAAGGATCGTCGGACGGCAGGCGCATCGCGTCCCAGCGTTTCAGAGCGGGACCGCCGATATTCTCACGCCCCTTCACATATTCCGGATACGAGCCGTTGTTGTCGAAGAGATTGAACTTGATCAACTCGATGCGTTGATACTCGAGGTCCATGAGCGCTCCGGTGACGCCTCGCTCTGTGGGCCCCTTCTTTACCAGTAGTTGCGGCACCGAGGCGGAGTCTCCTGTACCCCAGTAATTGGACCAGTCCGCCCAGGGGGTATTGCGGAATTGGAGCGCCTTGTATCCGCCGCGACATAATGCATTCGCCTCGGATACCTTACCCTGAAATCGTACATCGCGTGTATCCGCAATTTTGCGGAAGCCGCTCAACAACGCCTGGGCACAGGCTTTCAGGGCGTCGCTCTCTTCCTTCGTTGGGCTGGCGGCGAACAACTGCGAGCAACCGGTCAACGCCAGGCACAGACCGATCAGGCGCCATTGCAGCATAGGGTCCCCTCCCTTTCAAGTTCCTCACATTATGAGGGGAAGAAAGGTCAATGACAAGCATGACGGCGCCGGTTTCCGATCGCTGAGCGGCGGTGTAAGCCCCAGGCCTCGCCGCTCCGCTATCGCCAGCGCCGATCAGTCCGCGTTGAAAATATCGATTTGACTCGACTGGATTGGCACGATGATAATGGCGTCTTGAGCGAAGTCCAGGCCGCGGGAGCAGCCGTTGAGGCGGCTGCGGATTTCCCGAAACGCCTTCAGGAGCGAGATTGTCCACTCTTCGCCGACGCGCCTTTCTGCAAGCTGCCGCAGCCCCTACCCTCGCGGCGCAGACGGCGGAGAGGGCTCCGCGCACCACGCAACCGCTCAACGTCCTCATCCTGCTGTTTGATAAGTGCCGCAGGGATGCGATCGGCGCCTACGGAAATCCGGACGTTCACACGCCCAATCTGGATTGGCTTGCAAACACGGGCGTCCGCTTCGCGAACTGTTACACCCCTACCGCGCTCTGTGGTCCGGCCCGGTCATCCATTCTCACCGGTCTGTATCCCCATGCTCACGGGGTGCGCAGAAACGTTTACGCCGATCCGCCCTCGAAATCCAGCCAGGCGGCTTATCCGGAGCGCATCTTTTCGCCGTTCCTCGATCCAAGGTTTCACTTGTGGGAGAATTTCCCGACTCTGTTGCATGTCGGAGGCTATGAAACAGGCCACATCGGGAAGTGGCACCTGGGATTGATCAATCCCGGTTTCTTCGATACCTGGAAGTCTTTCAATTCGCTGCTGCCCCACTGGATCGGCAAGCCGCAGGAATCGCGCTATCGTCCGGACGTCCATACCACACAGGGAATCGAATTTATCGAGCGCAATGCCGGACGGCCTTTTTTCCTCTATCAGTCGTATTACGCGCCGCACGAGCCTCTCGATCCTCCGAAGCAGTTTCTCTCCCAATATCGCGGAAACAATCGCAGTCAGTCCGGCTATTACACTTCTGTTTCCAACCTGGACTGGAATGTGGGGCGCATTCTGGATGCGCTTCGAAAAGCGAGACTGATCGATCGCACCCTGATCATTGCCACCACCGAACACGGCTGCACCTGGGTGGACCGGCCCGGCGTCACCAAAGAGGGACTGTGCGTCCCGTACGACGAAGCGTCGCGCATTCCGATGATTGTGCGCTGTCCATCGCTGTTTCCCCGAGGCAAGGTCTGGAACTCGGGCGTCAGCCTGGTTGACCTGATGCCGACCATCCTGGATGCCACCGGGATCTGGAATGAACAGCCGGTGCGTGAGATGGAATCCGGCGGCGAAGATCTGCCGGCGCTGCAGGGGCGCAGTTGGCTGAGTGAAATCGGTTCCGGCCAGGACGCCTGGACCCGGCCGATCATTCTGGAGAACATTGCCCGCGCGCGCATCCAGGGATCGTTCTCGGAAGACCGCGCCATCCGCATGCGGAATCAGAAACTCATCCTGCGAAAGTTCGAGGATGCGCCGTTTTACCGCCCCGGTGAATTCTACGATCTTGCCGCCGACCCTGGCGAGTCGCACAACCTGTACCCGTCGCCCACGCATCGTTCGGCAATCGAGGAGATGCGGCAACTGTTGCTGGCCTGGGGGCGGCAGACCAAGGACCAACTCTCCCTGGAGCTTGCTCTCAATCTGGTTTGAGGATTCTCGGAATTGCCCGTGACTGAGAGGATTCCCTGAAGGTGCTTCAATGAATCGTGTCGCCATCCTGCTGGTGCTGGGCTCCGCCGTCATTGCCAACGCACAGGTTCCCTGTGAACAATTGCGTTCGTTGAATTTGCCGACTGTCACGATTTCCCTGGCCGAATCTGTGCCGGTGGGACCGCTGCCTGCTCATTGCCGGGTGGCCGCCGCTCTCGCGCCGACCCCGGAATCGCACATCGAGATGGAGTTGTGGCTGCCTGCGCCGGACGCCTGGAACGGCAAGTTCGAGGCGCTTGGGAATGGAGGTTGGGCCGGCACCATCCCGACCGGAAGCCCGAAGCCGACTCCGTTGCCGCGCAATCTGTCGTATGCCCTGCAGGAAGGCTACGCGACCGCCGGAACCGACACCGGCCATAAGGGCGCAGATGCCGCATTCGCGCCCGGGAATCCGGAAAAGCTGGAGGACTTCGCCGACCGCGCGGTGCACGAGATGACGGTACAGGCCAAGGCGATCATTGCCGCGTTCTACGGCGCCGGTCCAAAACTCTCGTATTGGAACGGATGCTCGACCGGCGGCAGACAAGGGTTGATGGAAGCTCAGCGATATCCAGATGATTTCGATGGAATCGTCGCCGGAGCGCCGGCAAATTACTGGACGCACTTGATGGCGGCCATCATCTGGTCGGCGCAGGCCAACCACGAGGGCCAGCCCGGAAATCTGACCAGTGACAAGATGACACTGCTGCACGACGCCGTGCTGCGCGCGTGCGATGCGCTGGACGGCGTAAAGGACGGCGTCTTAGAAGACCCCAGCCGCTGTAAATTCGATCCGCAGGTTCTGCTATGCAAGGAGGGCGACGGGCCCGACTGTCTCACCGATGCCCAGGTGAAAACGGCGCGGGAGATGTACAGCGGCCCGATCGACCCGCGAACCGGACAGCAGATCTATCCGGGACTGGCTCCTGGAAGCGAACTCGGCTGGGATCCGGTCAAGGGCCTACAACCTCTTCCCATCGCCGAGAGCTACTATCAATACCTGGTTTTCGGCAACCCCAATTGGGACTATCGAAAGCTGAACTTCGATACCGATATCGCCCTCACCGACAAACTCGATCACGGACTGATCAACGCGACCAATCCCGATCTGAGCGCTTTTTTCAAACACGGCGGCAAACTGCTTCAGTTCCACGGTTGGAACGATCAGGAGATCTCGCCTTTCAACAGCGTGAATTACTACAAGAGGGTGCAGGCCCGCCTGGGGAACTTGATGAAACTGCCTGATTCCTACCGGTTGTTCATGGTGCCGGGTCTGATGCATTGCTCCGGAGGTCCGGGAGCGAATCAGTTCTATCCGATGGCGGTTCTGGAGAGGTGGCGGGAGTTGAACATCGCTCCCGACAGGATCATCGCGGAACATGTGATGGGCAGCGCCGTGGACAACACGCGCCCGTTGTGCCCCTATCCGGAAGTTGCGGTTTACAGAGGCTCCGGCAGCATCCACGATGCGGGAAACTTCTCCTGCAAGGCTCCGTAGCGGACGGACCGGGCTACAGGACGTTTGCAGG